>Ga0208685_1000007_pt1 | contig 231750 bp, 248 predicted proteins | sample EasRivMeERMLT890_FD_187533 | JGI IMG/M metagenome (GOLD analysis project Ga0208685, IMG submission 187533) | Soil microbial communities from meander-bound floodplain in the East River, Colorado, USA - East River MetaG ERMLT890 (SPAdes) (version 2) | ecosystem: Environmental > Terrestrial >...
AAAAGGACAAGAAATCCAGCGTGCGAAACACCGCGCCGCAGATTGCGCGCGAAGCCGTGCAAAAGGCTGAAGACGCCCGCTTTCGGGCGGTGTTGGCCGCTATTACGGAGCGTCGCGAGGCGGCGGCCCGCGCCTCGCGCGAGGAAGCCGTGATCGCGGCGGAAGATGCCAAGCGACGCGAGGGTCTGGCGGTCGACGCGGCCGCACTCGAGGCCGAAAAGCGGGCGCGTGCGGATCTCACGGCGCGCCTGAACCGCGCGCTGCCGACACGCCAGACCGATCGCGGCATCGTCGCGGAGATCGCCGGCGTGCAGTTTGCGACTGGGGCGGTGACGCTGAACCCGGGCGCCCGGGAAGCACTCGCGCGCTTCGCGGGGATCGTCGGCGTGTATCCGTCGCTGAGCTTCAAGGTCGAAGGCCACACCGACACCACGGGCAGTGACGAGACCAATCGCAAGTTGTCGCTCCAGCGCGCGATGACGGTGCGGGACTACCTCATCGGGCAGGGCGTCGATGCCGCCTCGATCAAAGTCGAAGGCCTCGGGCCGCTCCGGCCGGTCGCCGACAACGCGACGAGCGAAGGCCGCGCACGCAATCGCCGGGTCGAGATCATCCTGACAGGCGACCTGGTGACGGCGCCGTGAGGCCGATCAATCCGTGACTGGGCGCCGCCCGGACGACTTACTCGGCTGCCGGGTCTGACTCCGTCTTCGCCGCCAGCGTGTAAACGTAGTCCCCTGCCTGCGACTCATCGCCATCACCCGCGACGGCCGCGGCGTGCAGGGTCACGCGCCCGGCGCTCTTCGGCGCGGTCCACGCGATCTGCCAGCGTACGGTGTCTTCACCCGTTGCCGGCGCGGCGGTGAGCCGGTGCTGCACAAACTGCACGCCGCGCTCGTCGAGGATCCCGAGGCGCTTATCATCCGAGATCGTAACGTCACCGGCTTGCGTCCGATCTTCGGAATTGCGCACCGCGAGCTGGAACCCAGGTTCACCGCGACGCAACCGAAGCCCGGAAATGCATCGGGTCCCTGAGATTCTGCAGCTCTCGATAATAGTAGAGTGAGCTTGGTCGCTTGCCTTTGAACGCCAGCCTTCTCAGAAATGCGATTTCGTCTCGGCTGGCATTCCCGCTGAGTGCAGTGTCTTGCAGGAACTCGGTCAATCCCGGCTCGTCCTTGACGGGGTCGTTGAACTCCCGCTCCACGAAATCCAGTTTCTTCAGGTGCCCAGGGACAAGCGTGTGGTTCAACACGATTTCCATGCCGAAGGTCGAAAGATCAATATTCCAGGACTCGAGCAGCGGCTTCAGGAACGAAGCGCAGTTCTCGGCGAAAATGCTGAAGACGTCCGTGTCCAGGAACTCCAGGCTCGTGACTCGCATCTGTTTGTAGCTTCGGCCGCTGACTCGGGCCACTTTGCGGAGCCATTGCTCGTTCTCGAGTTCGCTTCTGACGACCCGCTGAATCACGTCCAGCAGTTTTTGCGTGACGAAGCGTTCGAATTCGCCAAATGGCTGCCGCTCGAATATCTCCCGAATTTGCTGCCGCTGGTCCGCCGCACACTTCTGCAGAACCAGCTCCCGCACTTCATGGAACAGGGGTGCCGGCGGATCCTCGAAACCTCGCCTAAATTGTTCGGTTCGCTGCGCGTGCGCCAATTTCGCCAGCTTGCCGGTCGAAAGCTTGAGCAAGCCTTCCATCTTTTCGTAGATGTCCGTTCGATTCGGCGCGGGCGGCAGTTTCTTCCGGCTCAGTAACTGGGAAACGTAGGATTCCGTCACTTCGGCCGCTGCCGCCAGGTCCTTTTGCTCCAGCCCGAGCTCCTCAAGTCGCGATTTGATGACTCGACAAACATCCATCTGCAAGCCCGCCTGATTTACCACGGTTATATAAGTCACGTAACTATTGCAATTATTGCTTGACAAATCAAGTTAAGTAGCGGACTATGACGCCAGTACTGAAGGGGCTCGCCGGTAAAGGGAATTGGTTATCTGACATGTCCTCTCAGCCTATTCATCAACAAGGAGACGACATGTACGCACGTTGTGTATCACTGAAGCTCACGCCCAAAGGCAGGGCCGAATTCACCAACAAGCTGGAAGCGGAAATCATCCCCCTGCTGCGCAAGCAGAAAGGGTTCCAGGATGAGATCACCTTCATTGCCCCGGCCGGCAATGAGGCGCTCGCAGTGAGTCTGTGGGACAGCAAGGACAGCGCGGAAATCTACCACCGCGGTACCTACGTCGAAGTGACCAAGATCCTGTCGAAGCTGGTTGAGGGAACGCCGCAGGTTGAAACCTACGAAGTCGCCAACTCCACCATGCACAAGATCGCCGCTGCACTCAAAGCGGCCTAAGGTCAGTCGGTAGTTTTTGCGCGCGCGGCGGACGGGGTCAGGCCCCGTCCGCCGCTCTTCTCGTGCATCAGCAAAATCATGCGACCGATGATGCCCTTCGCGCGCGAGATAATTGCGAGGATTGACCGTCTCTTCGTCGTGACTCGCAGAAGCAAGCCTGACCTAAATCAATGATCTAGACTCCGGCCATGGCCGGCACGCAGATTGCCTTGCGTCAGGTCTCGAAGTCGTACGACGCTGCCGGTCGAGGCCCGCCGGTGCTCGATGGCGTCGACATCGAGATCATGCACGGCGAGTTCGTCGTGCTGATGGGCCGCAGCGGTTCGGGCAAATCGACGCTGCTGAATCTCATCGGCGCGATCGATGTGCCGACGGCTGGCGAGATCTTCATCGACGGTGTCGAGCTCGGCTCGCTCGCTGTATGATGCCCTCGTCAGCATCAACGTCCCGTCCGACAAGGCGCGGGCGGTCGTGGATGCGATGGAGCGCGACATGGGCACCACGCTGGCGACGAAAATGGATCTCGAGGCTCAGACCCTCGCGACGAAGAAAGATCTCGAGCTCCTGCAGCGAGACATGGACAACCGCTTTACGCTGGTGGACCAGAAATTCGATGCCTTGCAGTCGCAGCTCGGGATGAAAATCGACGCACAGGAACTCAGGATCACGGTCAAGCTGGGCTCCATGATGATCGTCGGCTTTGGTCTGACGATCGCCGCACTGCGGCTCTGGACCTGAGCGACTAGATTCCGAACGCCTTCATCACGGCATCCACGAATCCTTCGAGTCCTCGTCCCGTGATTCCCGTCTTTCGGGTCGACGAGGGCACCTCCTCGTAGACGAACCGGCCGGGCCCCCCGCTGAAGAGGTCGTTAAACAGGTTTTCTTTCCCGCGCAGGTAGGAAACGAAGGTCTCGCAACGCGTGGTCTGGTAGCTCAGGTTCGCACTGAATCCGATCGTGGCGGCCTGGTTGATGAGCCGCGGCTGATTCGCGCGAGGCTCTTCCGAGCGCACGCCGCGGCATCCCTTGAGGATGAGCTTGCAGGGTCCGTGGAATGCGAGATACCTGAACTGGAAGGTCAGCCAGGCGTGGAGACTCAGCAGTCGCCAATGGCGGGAAATGTGGACGGGCGACGCGGCCGGCTTCACGACGCCGGCGAGTGACCGCGGCTGGATGACCATCGCGGCGCCTTCCGGAATCTCGATGACGCCGACTTCCCCAAAGATGTCCTGTTGGGAGGAGATCACGGCGCGGGTTGGCGTCGTGCCTTCAGGCTGAATGCAAGTGAGCGCAAACATGCCCGAGGCGACGCTCGTGAACGGAATGCGCGGATTGAGGAGCCAGACGGTGTATTTCCTCGCAGGCAGGCTGCTGCTCTGCAGGAAGTCGGATTGGACGAGCAGGGCTTCGTCCGGCCCGATATCGAGCGGTACCGAAACTCCGGACGGCGTTGGCTCGGGAATTTGTGGAGACATTGCATCCGGAAGGATGCTGATCGGCGGAAGCCGGCTCGCAGCAGGAGCCAGCACGAAGTAGAGGAATGTCCGCACGATGAACGGCGCGAGCAGCACGCCGACGAGGATCAGGAGCGCGGTCGGCAGGTTGGCCTTGACCGCGGAAAGCAGGCGCGAGGAGGGATCGTTGGCTATCTGCTGGCGTTGAGCGTCGATCTGATTCTCGAAATCGCCAATTTCCCGCGCCTTGCCCTGGCTTTTCTCGCGCAGGGCCGCACTCTCCGGAGACTCTGTACTGTCGAGATTCGCGATGAGCTGGTTCTTGCGCCGGCTTTCCTCGATCAGTCGCGAAACTGCTGAGTTCTCGATCTGGGGAGCCACGCGGTCCCGGACGGTCTCGATCGACACTGCGGCCCGATCGAGGGCGGAGTAGTTCGCCTTGGCGAGTTCGAGTTCGATCAGCTTTTCGGGACTGACGAACTTGTCCCACCAGCGAATTCCCCGTTGCAACGCTCGAACCCTGGCCTTGGCTCGATCGGCCTTATCCCTCGCGGCATCGGCGAGCGCCTCGACCTGTTGAAGATGCGCGAGCGCCCGGTCCCAGTCAGGCTTCGCGCGATCAATGCGCGCGTTGAGGAGAGACAGTTCGCCCTGCATCGTGACTCGCAGCTCGTCGAGATGCGCTCGCCATGCCTGGTCTTCTTCCGCGAGGTCATCTTTCAGGGACGCCAATTCGGACTGCAGTTCACCCAGCGCGCTTTCCTTGTTCGCGATGTCCTGCTCGATTGCGTCCATCCGGTCCCACTCGGCCTTGAGCCAGGTGATGGCAACCAGCACGCCGACGATCAGCAGCAGCATGGCGAGCGTGCGGACAAGCCAGGCGAGGAACTTGGCGATCAATGTGGGCATTGCCCTTCGCTTGTCGCATTTTTAGCGGAAAAATGCTAGAATCTGCGTCGTGAAGAGTGGAGCAGCAGCTCCCGCCAACCGACCTGATGGGCACGGTGGTTCCCCTGGCAAACAGGGCACACGGCCGAAAGGCAAATGTAAATTCAAGCGGGCCGTGACGATCTGCTCAGGCCCGGTTCCGAGAAATACTGACTGACCGGCGGCCGTCGAAGACGGTGGCCCAGTGAACCGCGCGCGGCGCGGCGATGGAAAGTCGCGTGGCGCGCCTGGATGGAGGTGCGTGACAAATGACGATTTTGATGGTCGATCCCGATGGCGGCTGCATGATGGGAACCCGGCTCCCGCCGCCGCCCGATTTCGTTCCCCCGACAATTGCTGAAAGCCTTGCGCGGGGATTCAAGGGCGAGCCGGAATTCTATGTCTTGAACGGGAATCCAGTCGCGCTCTGGCCGATGTGGGATTACGCCGAGGACTGGTCAAAACATCCAATTCGAGAACTCCACCCGTTCATCCCCGTGCTCTATGGAAAGGAGATTACGGAGGTGGAGTTCAGGGCCCTCGTGAATGAGCGCCACACGCTGAAGTGACTGCAGGAGGAGATACGCAACTTGATGCCGCAATTTGCGGCATCAAGATTGGCGAGTAAATCAAAGGAGTCGTCTGATTTGCCGCCGACACGGTTGGCGCGACTTCGCAATCATCCCAGCGGATGTCCGGAGTCGGCTTCCAAATCGCAGAAAGGATCCTCATTCTCCGCGGGCAACGCGTGCTGCTGGATGTGGATCTGGCGGCTCTCTATGGCGTTGCACCAAAGCGGCTCAATGAGCAAGTCAAACGGAACCTGACCAAATTTCCCGAAGACTTTGCATTCCAAGTGGAAATCAATGAGTTGCGACTTCTAAGGTCGCAAATTGCGACCTTAGACCGCGGCCGGGGGCGCCATAGCAAATACGCGCCAATGGCCTTTACTGAGCACGGCGCCATCATGGCCGCGACGGTTCTGAACAGCCCGCGCGCAGTGGAAATGTCCGTTTACGTTGTCAGAGCCTTCGTGAAAATGCGGGAAGTATTGGCATCTAACGCCGAACTCGCGCGGAAGCTGAAGGCGTTGGAGAAATCGGTCGCGACGCTCGACGCCAGGACACGCCGGCAGTTCGAGGAGGTCTACGGAGCGATTCGCGCGCTGATGGCGCCGGCGGCAAGCAAGACGCGACCCATAGGATTTACCGCCAATCTGAATGAGGGCCAGTGACAAATGTCGCGCACCAAGATCGCACTACGAATCAAATTGATTTGCGTTGGCGCCGTGCTGCGAGCGGCGCGCTAGAATCGCGCCATTCTCGCGGCTGCAAGGAGTAGCCATGAAACTCGACACCAAGGCCGTTGCGGCAACCCTCAACAAGATCCTCGAATTCGAGCTCGCGGGCATGGTGCGCTACACGCACTACTCGCTCATGGCCTACGGCTATAACCGCATCCCGATCGTGGGCTGGCTGCGCGGCCAGGCTACTGAGTCATTGATGCATGCGACGCAGGCGGGCGAGCTCATCACGCAGCTCGGCGAGCATCCGTCGCTCGGCATCGGCCCGCTCCTCGAGACGCACAAGCACGACATCGGCGACATCCTGCGCGAAGCGATGCAGCACGAGCGCGACACACTCGCGCTTTATCACAAGCTGCTGGGGCAGGTGCAAGGCAACTCGATCCTGATCGAGGAATACGCGCGCGAGATGATTCGCGCGGAAGAACAGCACCTCGGCGAGGTGGACAAGATGCTCAGGAAGCCAGGGGATATCGGGAAGGCGGGCGGGTAGGCCAGTACTCGCTACACACCGTTCCCGAATTTTTCCACCATGATGTCCGTCAGCGCCCGCACCTTGCGCGGCGGATGACTGCCGGGCGGGCGCACGACATAGAGCCCGGCTTCGGGCATCGGATGTTCCGCGAGCAGCGACACGAGCGCTCCGCTTGCGAGGTGCTCCTCGATCAGGAAATCCGGCAGCGCGGCGATGCCAAGTCCGGCGAGCGCGGCCGCGACGAGCGCATGGCCATTGTCGGCCTTGAAGCGGCCCTGGGGGTGCACCACGCGGACGCCGTCCGCGTCCTTGAATCGCCAGGACTCCGTGCCCTGCATCAGCGCCGGATGCATCGCCACCTCGTCGAGCGTCACCGGCGCGCCATGCAGAGCGAGATACGCCGGGCTCGCAACCAGCCGGCCCCGGAATGGCCGGATGCGCCGTCCGACGAGGCTGGAGTCTGCGAGATAGCCGAGCCGGATCGCCGCGTCGAATCCCCCGGCGACGAGATCCACGAAGCGATCGGTGTACGCAGCGTGCACCTGGAGATTCGGATGACGCCGTGCGAGCTCCGCGAGCACCGGCGCGATGTGCGTCGCGCCGAAGGAAAGCGGCGCGGACACGCGCAACAGGCCGCGCACCTCGCCCTCGGGGGCGAGGCTGTCGCAGGCAGCCTGCATTTCCGCCGAGATGCGCGCCGCGTGCTCGCGGAAAGTCGCGCCGGCCTCGGTGAGCGCGGCACCGCGGGTCGTGCGCGTCAGGAGCTGCGTGCCGAGCTCCCGCTCGAGGCGCGACAGGCGCCGGCTCACGATCGATTTGGGCAGCCCGAGACGTCGCGCGGCTGGCGAGACGCCGCCGGCTTCGGCCACGGCCACGAAGGTCTGCAGATCGGCCAGATCAGGCATGGCGTTCCAGTTTATGCGACACAGAATGACAAATTAGGCGGCTAGTGTAGCTGTTATCGGTACGCGATGCTCCTATCCGACGGGCGCCAGTTCGGAGCCCCAGGATCGGGAGAACCGCCATGCCGAAAAACCAGGGCATCTGGAAACACGACGAAGTTGCGCTCGTCCTCATCGATTACCAGGAGGAAATGTTCGAGAACATCCGCTCCGAGACCGGCGCGGAACTGATCGACCTGAACGTGCGGCTGCTGATCAAGGCGGCCAAGGCGTTCGGGATACCGGTCGTGCTGAGTACGGTCGGCGTGGAGATGGGCGTAAACCGCCCGACCCGCAAGTCGATCCTGAACGAGCTGCCGGGCGTTCAAGTAATCGACCGCAGCTCGATGAATGCCTGGGAGGATGAGGCGTTCCGCACGGCGGTCGTGAAGACTGGCCGGAAGCGCCTCATTTTCGGCGCGCTCTACACGGAGATCTGTCTCGCGTTCCCGGTCGTGCACGCGCTCGCTGACGGCTACGACGTCAGCTTCGTGGCGGACGCGGTCGGCGGACTTTCGCAGCTCGCGCACCGCACTGCGGTCGACCGACTGGTGCAGGCGGGCGCAGTGCCGCATACGGCGCTCGCGCTGGTGACGGAGTTCTTCCGCGACTGGAAGTCGCCGCTCGCCGCCCGCGGCCGCGAAATCATCAAGGATTATCTCACCGAAGCGCCGAAGCTCGCGGCGCGGCGGGCGGCGTAGGGGCACTGCCATGCGAAACCTGCTCGTGATCCAGGCGAGATAATCCGGCGAAGGCTCGGTGTCTCGCCTCCTCGTCGAGGAAACGGTCGATCGCCTGCTCGAGGCGCACCCAGCGGCGGCCGTCGTGCGCCGTGATCTCGGCGCCGCACCTGTGCCGCACCTCACGACCGCGACGCTCGCGGGCGTGCGGGGCGAGCCCGCGACCGATGCCGAGCACGAAGCGCGCGCATTGTCGGATGCGCTGATCGCGGAGCTGCACGCGGCCGATACCGTCGTGATCGGCGCCCCGATGTACAACTTCGGTATCCCAACCGGACTGCGCTCGTGGTTCGACTACGTGCTGCTCGTCGGGAAAACGTTTCGCTATACGGAGGCCGGCCCGCAAGGCCTGCTCGCCGGGAAGCGCGTGATCGTCATCGAGCCGCGCGGCGGGGCATACAGCGAAGGACCGGCCCAGGCGTTCGATTTCCAGGAGCCGTATCTTCGGCAGTTGCTCGGCTTTATCGGCGTCACCGAGGTGTTGTTCATCCGGGTCGAGAGGATCGGTTACGGTCCGGATGTGCGCGCGGCATCGATCGCGGGGGCGCAGGCGCAACTCGCGAATCACCTCGCGTCGACACTCGGACGAGCGGCCTGATCAAATTGATGAGACCTCCCGCAAGATTTCCGCAGTTTCACGCTCGAGCAGCTCCAGGAATCGGTCCTTCAGCAAGGTTCTTTCCTGCACATCCTGCGGAATGAACCGCGACATCTGGTCGCGGAACTCCTTGCCCTGGACGATGCCGGGCAGCCTCTCGATCAGCAGCGCATTCAGATCTCCGTAGTCGGCCACGCCATAGTCTCGGATCTTGCGGGCAACCATCGTTGCGTCGGGCCGGGCGCCTTGCTGGCGGAGCCAGTGCATGTCCCAGATGTCGCGGTGTCGAACGTAAGCCGTGCAGGCAGGCAGGGATACCAACTTGTCGGCGAGGATCTCGTCCAGTGATTCCACGAGGACGATCAGGTCGCGGTAGCCGTCGGGCAGGAAGTCGTAGTGCGTTTGCAGCGATCTCGGCTCGCGCGTGTAAGCCGGCACGCGGGCGATCTCCACCTTGATCATCTGCTGGGGGAGGTCCCGGCGTTCCGGCGCCGTGAGGATCCGGATCTGCCACTTGTCGACGATGACGCGGCGATTGCCGGGTTCCTGCGCCAGTTCTTTGGGTTCCTTGACGCGAACCGCGAGGCCATATCGCTTCCCGACCTGATCGGAAACTGCAGAGGAGATGCCCTGAAACGTTCCGGCCGGAACGTCTTCGCCGATGACGAAGTCCAGGTCCTCGCTGAAGCGATGGGCTCCATAACACAGGCGAAGCGCCGTACCGCCCTGGAACGTCAGGCGCTCCAGCAGGCCCGCCTGATCGAGCGCAAACAGGATGTCGTGATGCAGCAGTTCCTTTTCGATGACGGGCCGCATGTGCGCGCGGCCGCCGGTCCGCATCGCGCGCTCGACCAGCGCCTCGAACGATTCGTCAGCCATCCGCGATCGCCTGCGGGTCCACCAGCCCGAGATTGCGTCCGACACGCTTCAGGTCGCGCCACGCGATTGACGGCGTCGCGACGCGCAGCGGCCTGCCCTCGAGTTGCCGGATTCCAGCCAGCACGTTCGCGACGAGTCGCTTCGTATGCGTGAATTCGATGACGCCGTAGGGCGTCTTGTAGACGCCTTTTCTGCCGGTCGTCATGACAGTCAGGCGGTCCAGCGGAATCTGCGAGATCGCACCGGATTCCGAGAGCAGGGATTCCAGGCTGATGTAGCTGTAGGCTCCCGGACGCAGGGCTTGTGCGATGCGCTCGATGGTGCGGCTGTCAAAGGAATGTGCATGCGGATTGACGTACACGCCGCGGCAGGCACGCACGAGTTGGCCGGTTCGCACGAGCCGGTTCAGTCCTGCGGCAAAGGCCTTCGGGCTATCGTCGGGGAAAAGCTTGGAGAGCTGGCGCCGGGTGAATACGTATCGTCCCTGTCTGTCCCAGTCGGCTAGTCTTTTAAGAGCTTGGTTTCGATCCATAAGTGGACAGTAATGCTACAATAAAGTAGTATTACTGTCCACTTCGGCCACTATTGGAGGCGCGAATGAACGATCAGGCATTCGAATACATCGGCTTTTGGCCCCGCTTCGGCGCCACGATCATCGACACGATCCTGATGTTGATCATCTGCCTGCCGCTCGTGCACCTTGTCTACGGCGGCGCGTACTGGACCTCGACTGAGTTCATCCAGGGCCCCGCGGATTTCCTGATCACCTGGGTCGCGCCGGCAATCGCCGTCCTGCTCTTCTGGATGTATCGCCAGGCGACGCCCGGCAAGATGATGATCAACGCAAAGATCGTGGACGCGAAGACGGGCGGCAAGCCGAGCACCGGCCAGCTGGTCGGGCGCTATCTCGCGTACTACGTCTCGACGATCCCGCTGCTGCTCGGCTTCATCTGGGTCGCGTTCGATGCGAGGAAGCAGGGCTGGCACGACAAGCTGGCGGGAACGCTCGTCATTCGCGCCAAAGCCGGCGAATAGCCGGCCCATAGGATCTACCTGAACCGACTCGCTCTCCCGAAGCGAGGTGGAGCCAGTACTCCGCATGGAGGCGCGGCACGACCCGCACGACGCGGTCGACCCGGACGATGATGCGGCGATGAACACGCAAGAATCGTGAGCCGAGGCGCTTCTCCAGCCGCGCCATGGTGTCACGTACGAGGAAGCGGCCCTGTGAAGTCGAGAGCCGCGCATAGTTGCCCTGGGCATCGATCCATTCGATCTCTTCGGTCGGAACCAGACGAACACCGTTCGCTGAACGAACCACGATGTGATCGGTGATGTCTGCCTTCGTCGTCGCGGCGCCGTCCTTCCCGTTCGCGAAGCGCTCGTGAAAGACCAATGCATGGGTGAAGCAGGAGAATCCCCAGATGGCGATGACTTCGTAACTGAGGTCCTCGGCGAGGATGTCCGTCAGGCTGAATACGCCGGGCCGGAACAGGTTGCCGACGGCCACGAAGATGCCTTCCTTGAGGATCGCGATGGGAACGCTGGCGAGCAGATGGATCGGCAGCGTCCGCGTCCACTGCTGCCGATCGACGGGATAACGTCGCGCAAGCCAGAACAAGAGTGGCATGAAGAGTGCGCAGCTATACCAGTCGACCAGTCGTGCCTTCAGCAGTCCTGACCAGGGAATTTCCTGGCCCTCGTGTGCGAGTGCGAGACCAGCTTGGGCCGTGGTCAACAGCGCCAGCGTCGTTGCGACCGCAACAATCACCAGAAGGAGCTGTGTTTGGCGAAGCTGGGGTGAGTCGGCAGTGGAGATGTGCACGACCGCCTCCGGCGGAACCCTGGTGCCGCGACTATAGCCGCTCCGCGACGCGCCAGGAGCCGGCGGAGACGGCGCTCACCCGGCCCTGCGAATCTCGTGCGAATCCAAGCATTCGCTTGCCGTCATCGCGGATGAAGAGATCTTTCTGCAAGGAAATCCAGACCTGGCCCCAGAGCGACAGGCTGCCTTCGCATTGCACTTCAACGGTGAACGGGGGATCGTCCGCGTCGGGACAGCTGTGGCAGGCGAAGCTCGATCGGTAGGCGCCGCCATACTCCTGTAGAGCGGGAACGCTCTCGGGGCGTCGCGCCGGGACAACGGGTTTCTCGCGAGCCGGATAGAGCCGGTCGATCAGCGCTTCCTTGACCTCGAATCGCAGATTGCTGCCTTCGCCATGATTCACGATGAAGAATCCCGAGTCTTCATCGGGCAGGACGGCGAACAGGGCGGAGAAGCCGCCGATGTCGCCGCCATGTTCGGCGACCGTCCGGCCATTCACGCGATCCATTTGCATGCCGAGGCTCCAGCCGGGAATGGCGGGGTGGATGCTGGCCTGCTGTTCATGCATCGATTGCGTGCGCGCCGGCGAGAGGATCTGGCGGTCTCCAGAGCGGCCTTCCGCCAGGTGCACGAGCAGCAACCGGCCCATGTCTTCGGCTGTCGCCGCGATCGATGACGTGGGCGTGCTGACGTACCACTCGAAGGGCATCGCTTCGGCAAGGCCGTCTTCAACGCGATAAGGCGTCGCAACACCTTCTTCATCTCCGCGCACGGACATCACCCGCGCGCTCGCCATGCCCGCCGGCTTGAAGACGTGATTTTTCACGTACTCGTCATAGGGCTGCCCAGCGACATCCTCCAGGACGATCGCCGCGAGCAGGATGCCGTAGGTTGAATAGGCTGTCCGGAGCCCCGGCGCGCGGTAGCGAACGAGCTTGTCGCGGATGAACGCAGCCATGTCCTGGCGGGTGCTGCCGTCGAATTGCCGGCCGGGCAGCTCGTCGAGGCCGCCGGTGTGGGTCAGGAGGTGACGCAGCGTGAGCGGCGGATAGCCTTGCGCCGTTACCTGGATCCGTCGCAGGTAGCGGTTGACGTCGGTGTCGAGGCCGACGCGCCCGTCGTCGACGAGTTGCAGCACCGCCATCGCGGTGACGATCTTGCTGATCGATGCAATGGGCCAGAGGGTGCGCGCCGGATCGTCGGAAACGCCGTATCCGCGCTGGTAAACGATCTTTCCATCGTGAACGAATACGAATGCCGCGCCGGGTGTGCCGGTTTTCGCGAGTTCTGATTCGATGATCGGGTCGACGGTGGCGGCAACGACGGCCTCGAGCCCGGGTTCGACCGGAGCCGCTATTGCATGAGTCGCACCCATTCCGCCCGCGAGGATCGCCAGCATTGCGCCAAGATTCCGCATGGCATGACCGTATTCTCACCGCACCGGGTGCTTCAAGGATTCGGTGACGAACAGGGACGGATTTGGGACGAAACGCCCGCAGTCAGGCGGTGTACATTTCGCCCTGAACATGCGCAACGACATCGAACATCACACCTCGCTCGAGGCGACGCTCCGCGAAATCATGGCGATGATGGCGCGGCAGGAAGTCGTGAGCCAGCTCGTGGCGAGGGAACACACCGGCAAGCAGGAGCTGGTGCAGGCGCTGGTCGCCCGCCAGCACGCCGTTGAGCTCGAGACCAAGCTCAACCGCCTGCACCCGGCGGATGCCGCTTTCGTGCTCGAGAGCCTGCCGCAGGAGCAGCGCGATGCGGCCTGGCAGCTGATCCGCAAGGAGCGCCGCGGCACGATCCTGCTGGAGCTGGCCGCATCCGTCCGCGCGCCTTTCGTTGCATTGCTCGACAACGACGAACTGCTCGCGCTCGGCCGGCAGATGCAGTCCACCGACTTCGCCGACCTGGTCGAGAACCTGCCGAAGGCGCGCGCGCGGCGCGTGCTGGCCCTGCTCGACAGCGGCGAACGCCAGCAGGTGCAGACCGCGCTGTCCTTCCCGCCGGAAAGCGTCGGCGCGCTGATGGATACGGACGTCGTGACCGTGCGCAGCGACCTGACACTCGAGGATGCCATCGCCGCACTGCGCGCCCGGCGCACGCTGCCGGAGCAACTCACGGCGATTTATGCCGTCGATCGCGAAAACCTGCTCCAGGGCGTGGTGCCGCTGGCGAGGCTGCTGTTCGGTGACCCGAAGCTCAAGGTCGACGCAGTGATGGATGACGATCCCGTCTATTTTTCCACGACGGATAGCGCTGACCAGGCCGCGCAGGCATTCGAGCGGTATGACCTGATTTCCGCGCCGGTCGTCAACCTGCATCGCCAGATGGTCGGATGGGTGACGGTCGATGCGGTACTTGATCGGCTGAAAGAGGATTCGTTCAAGCAGTCGCTGAGCCAGGTGGGCCTCAGCGATGACATCGACCTGTTCGGGCCGGTCTGGGAGAGCGGGCGCAAGCGCTGGATCTGGCTCGGCCTCAACCTGTTCACGGCCTTCATCGCCTCGCGCGTCATCGGCGCGTTCGAAGGCTCGATCACGAAGCTCGCTGCGCTGGCAGCCTTGATGCCGATCGTAGCGAGCATCGGCGGCAATACCGGCAACCAGACGGTCGCACTGGTGATCCGGGGTCTCGCGCTCTCGCAGTTGAACGAGGGCAATCGTCGCTACTTGCTGCGCAAGGAGCTCGCCATCAGCGCATTGAACGGGGCGCTATGGGGCATGCTGATGGGATTCGTGACCCTGTTGCTCTACGGGTCGCTGCCACTCGCGGGCGTAATGATGGTCGCGATGTTCCTCAACATGCTGGTTGCCGCCACCGTCGGGGTGCTGTGCCCGCTCCTGCTCCAACGCTTCGGGCGTGATCCCGTGATGGGCAGCAGCATCCTGCTGACGGCAATGACCGACAGCATGGGATTCCTGATCTTCCTGGGACTGGCCTCGGCGGTGCTGCTCTAGCTCCGCGTGGAAAGGGGACGCGCACCTTTAAAGGGGACGCGCACCTTTAAAGGTGCGCGTCCCCTTTAAAGGTGCGCGTCCCCTTTAGATGACAGGTTGCTCGTAGCCCGTCAGTCGAGGCTTGGTAACAGAGAGGTTACGACTCCGCCCTACGCCAAGTATCGGTGTCGAGGTGTCGAAAATGCCGTATGCCGTTCGACAATGCGGGGAAACCAGGAGGATTACCCCATGAGCCAGCTCGATTCCTATCTCTTCTTTGATGGCACCTGTGCCGAGGCGATGCGTTTCTACGAGAAGACGCTCGGCGGCAAGATGGAAATGATGATGAAGGCGTCGGAAGCCCCGGCCGGCGGGGGTTGCCCGGAGGGCAGTCCCGACGCGGTCATGCACGCCTGCATCGACGTCCAGGGCAAGCGCCTGATGGCGTCGGACTGGATGAGCGGGGAGCCCTACGGCGGCATGAGCGGTTTCTCACTCGCGCTGAATTATCCGACCGTGAAGGAAGCGCGCCGCGTCTTCGATGCCCTGGCCGACGGCGGCCAAGTTCGCATGCCGCTCGAAAAGACGTTTTGGGTCGAGGCCTTCGGAATGCTGGTCGACAAGTACGGCACGCCCTGGATGGTGGGCGGCGGGAAGCAGGCGAACTAGGCGACCGGTAAGATCCGGGCGTGTGGCAAGCGCCCGGATCGTTACTTCTCGCGGTTATGCTGTCGTGCCTGACAGGCACGACGGCGTTCGCGCTTGACGAAGCACCCGGGAATTTTCGAGTCGTCGCCTACGTCGCCGGCTGGTCGCCGCCGCCAGTCATTCACGCCGGAAAGCTGACCCACATCAACTTTGCCTTTGCGCGCATCGGAAGCGAAGGCAAAGTCGCCTTCGAGAATCCAGGATTCGCGCCGGTCCTGAAGTCCCTCGTCGCGCTGAAGCAGCAGAATCCGCGCCTGAAAGTGCTGATCTCCGTCGGCGGATGGGAGGCCGACGGGTTTTCGGATGGCGCGCTGAGCGTCACCTCGCGACAGGCATTCGCGCACAGCGCGATCGAGTTGATGCGCACGCACGGTGCGGACGGCCTCGATCTCGATTGGGAATACCCGGGCCAGGGTGTCGCCGGTATCAAGTTCCGCCCTGAGGACAAGCAGAACTTCACGCTCCTGCTCAAGGAGGTGCGCAAGCAGCTCGAAGCGGCAAGTGACGCGGATGACCGCATGGCGCCCGATCGTTACCTGCTCACGATTGCGTCAGCGGATCGCGAGTATTTCCATCACACGGAGATGGATCGGCTGCACGTCCATCTCGACTGGATCAATGTCATGGGCTACGACTTCTTCAACAGCCTGACGCCGACCACCGGGCATCACTCGGGACTCTACGCATCCGAGCATGCCGCGCCGGCCGACCGGAATGCCGACGCATCGATCCGGCAGCACCTAGCCGCCGGCATTCCACCGAAGAAGCTCGTGCTTGGCGTCGCGTTCTATGGGCGCGGGTTCGCCGGGGTCAAGTCGACTCACGACGGGCTGCACCAACCCTACGAGCGGTATGAGGGGGATCACTCCTATGCCGAGTTGGCCGGCAAGCTGATCGACCGCCAGGGATTCCTCCGCCGCTGGGACGAACGCGCGAAGGCGCACTCCCTGTGGAACGCGGAGAGCAGGACCTTCATCACCTATGAAGACCCCGAGTCGATCCGCGCGAAGGCGCAGTACGTGCGTGACCTGCGCCTCGGCGGAATGATGTTCTGGGAGCTGAGCCAGGACCGCAACGACGAATTGCTCGACGTTATTGTGACGTCGCTTCGCTAGGCCCGATAGGCGAGTACTTCGACGACTTCGACGTGGTCTTTCCTGCCCTTGACGGGCAGTGATGCGGATCGTCCGAATGCGAACGAGCGGCTGAGCCGATCCGCAATCGCGCGAGTAACCAGCACCGTTGCGTGAAATTCCCGGGTCAGTGCCTCGACGCGATTGGCGAGATTGACGGGATCGCCGACGACGCCGTATTCGACGCGGTTGTCCGGGCCGATCAATCCTGCGACGACCGCGCCGCTGTCGATTCCAACGCCAATCTCGAGTGGCGCGATGTTGCGGTCGCGCAGGCGGGCATTCAACAAAGCGAGCCGGTCGACCATGCCGAGCGCAGCGCGCACCGCCCGCTCGGCGTGGTCCTCATAAGCCTGCGGAGCGCCGAACAGGGCCATCACGCCATCGCCGATGAACTGCTTCACGACACCGCCTTCGTCCTCGACCGCGGCGACGGCCTCCGTGAAAAACTCGTTAAGGAGGGCGAGCAGGACGGCCGGGTCCAGGCTCTCGCTCAATGCAGTGAAGCCCCGGATATCCTGGAACAGGATGCTGACATCGCGCCGCTCTCCTTCGAGCGGCACGCGCCCCTTGAGCACGGCCTCGGCCACGTCATGCGAAACGAAACGGCCGAACATGTCTTCAATGCGGGCCCTCTCTTCGAGACCGCCGACCATGTCGTTGAACGACCGGGCAAGAAAACCGATCTCGTCTTCCCGCTCGATGTTCGAGCGATAGCGCAGGTTGCCCTTGACGACTTCGCGCATGCCGACCACTAGCCGCTGCAGCGGCGAGGTGATGCCGCGGGCCAGCGCTCTTCCGACGAGGAGCGCGAGCAGGAGCGCCGCCGCGCCGATCGCGGCGATCCGCCACTGCAGCGCGCGCAGAGGAGCGAGCGCCTGATCGTAGGAGCCCTGCACCAGGGAAAACAGCGGCTGCGGCAGGCTCGCGCCGACGGGAATGACAAGCGACAGGAATCGCTCGCCTCCCAATGTGAACAGGCGCGACTGCTCGGCGTTCTGCTTCGCCAGCATCGTCGGCGGCCTGACGGACCGTAACAGGAGCGCGCGGGTCTCGTTCGGCCACGACGACGCGAACACGCTGTCCGCCGTCAGGAAGGAGATGTCCGATCCGGTGGCCTCCTTGAGTTGTGCGGCGAATCCGTCGTCGATCGCCTGCCCGAGCACGAGATAGCCGATCACGTCGGGCGCGAACACGGGAACCGCGACGAGCTGGAACAAGGCGCCGTCGACCGCGGCGATCGCCATGCTGGGCGCCTGCGTTTCGAGTGCAGTCTTCAGCGGCGGAAACTCCGCCATCTGGCGGCCGGCCTTGGGCATCGCGGGCAGGCCGACGAGCAGTGTCCCCGCATCGTCGGCGATCCAGAAGAGTTCGACGCCGATTCGGCCCTGATAGCTCTGGGCCGCCGATTCGAGCGTCGCCGGATCAAAGGTCGCAGAGTCGAAGTAGGTCGCGAGGACCCGCTTCAGCGCGAAGTCCCGCGCGAGGAGCTTCGAATTCGACTGGAGGCGGGTCGCGCGCTCGCGCACCAGCCGCTCGAAGACTTCGCCAGTGGTCACGAGCTCGTGGCGAAGTGTCCGCTCGGCTTCGCGGCTCACGACCCATTGCGTGAAGCCCAGCGTCGCGATGAGCACGGCGAGCAGCAGCGCCGAGAAGGCGACGAAGATGCGGGTGCGCAGCCGGCTACGCGCCCAACCACTCATGGATCGGTCCGGGCTCCGTGCTTCGCCGGGCGGCTGCGCTGTTCGCCAACTGTCATTTCAAAATCGGCGACGACATCGGCGCCGGCGGCGCGTACCGGCTGCGCCATGTCGTCAGTATTCTCGAGGCTCTGCGCATGCCATGCGGTGAGCGTGTATTCGCCCGAGGGAACTCCGCGGAGCAGGTATCGGCCGTCATCGTCGGTCATCGCGAAATGAGGCGTCGGCAGCACCAGGATGATGGCCGACATCCAGTCGTGGATGTTGCAGCCGAGCTTGACGACGCCCGGCTTGTCGAACAGCACCGGATTCGCGTCCTCGCCGCGGTAGAGCGGCAGCTCGAAGCTCTTGGTGCGGGAGAACGAATACACGTGGTGTTGGATCTGGTCCCGGTTGGGAAAGTGCACGCGCGTCCCGGCCTGGATCGGCAGCACCGCCGGCACGAAGGTCTTGTTGATCTGGTTCATCTCGGCCAGATGCAGTTCGGCGGAGCTCGGCTTTGATGCGGGCGCCTGCACGAAGACCACGGCCTGGGGGATGCCCTTGCCGTCCGGCCCGGCGACACGACCGGAAATCGTCGCGGCATTCGCGTCCACGGAAATGACTGCGAAGAGTGCGAGCGCAGGTGAAGAAAAGCGATGATGCCGGGATTGAGGCACGGTTGGCCCTTGATCAGTAGCGGAAACGATAGCTGATCTGCCAGCCGTCCGAGGAAAGCTCGACCGGCGCGTCAGCGGGGCGGCGGCTGTCCAGCCAGATGTGCTCGAAGCCGATCCGGTGGCGCAAGCCCCACTGGAAGAAATACGCGGCCGTCACGCCGTCGCCGCGCTCGCTGGTCGGGTTGCCGCCGTCGACGTCCTCCACCCGGAAGTCGTCGTAGCGCACGCTGATGCGATGGTCGCGGTAGCGATATGACATGAGCGCATAGAACGCGTTGAGGTCGCTATCATTCGCGGGATCGCGGACCCGCGCCTCGCCTTCGAGGTACTGCACGACGAGATCGAGGCTCGGATGCGGGCGCAGCGTTGCGCCGACCGTGCCGATCCGCGTGTGCCAGACACCGGTTTCGCCCTGATCACCCCGGTTGTCCAGGTAGCCGAACTTCAGCGCGGCGCGCTCCTTGGCATCGCCGATCGTGATCCAGGTGTAGGCCGCGGGCCGGTCGTCGCGCTCGTCGAAGATGTCGGTGCGCGTTCCATTCGGAAGCGGCAGATCGCCATTGACGCCGCCGACGCCGTCACCCATCGCCCAGCCTCGAAGCGCGAGCAGCCGTCCGAAAAGGTCCGGCCCGTAACCGACGCCGCCGAGCACGCCGAGCCGCAACCCGTTTCCCGTCTCGCGCCACCACTCGGCTTCGAAGCCGGCGACGCTGAACTCTTCCCATAGCCAGCTGTTGAGCGCGGAAGCAGAAATCGTGTTCTCGGGCGACCAGGCGGCGCCGTTGTGCTCGAGCGAGAAGGGGATCGTCATCACGCCGCCCTGGAGGCCCCATCCGCCTTCGGGCTCACCCCATTCCTTGCGGACGAATGCCTCGACGATCCACGGGTTGTAGTTGCCCGCGATGTCGTTCTGCACGTTGAGCTGCGCCTCTGCGCTCCATCCGCCTGGCAGGCTTGCGCCGGCCTCGATGGCGAATTCGGCGAGGTCGAAGCGCGTGACGCGCTCGGCTCCCGAATCCGTGAATCGTCCGCCGTAGCGCGTCTTGCCTGGACCGGAGTCAGTCCAGCTCGGCGCTTCGCCGCCGCGCGCGAGGCGGATGTCGAGCAGGGCGCGGAACCAGACGCGGTCCTCCGATTCGACGTCGTATTGGGCAAGGGCCTGCGGCGGCGTGAAGCAGCCGAGGATCAGTGCCGACACGGCGAGTCTGGCAGGGGCGGGAAGCATTGGAATCGACACTAGAACGCGGGTTTGCGCGTTGTGTCAACCGCACGACAGTCCTATGGAGCCTGGTCCGCCATCATCTGCACCGACGGATCTTCAAACCCATTCAGTGCAGGAGAGAGTCATGAGCAACAAGGGCAAGTTCGAGTCGTTCCGCGCGGCCTTCGCCGAGTTTTTCACCGCGGTATTGTTCTGCGCCGTGGTTGTGGTGGTAGTGGGCGGAACGACTGCCATGCTGCTGGATCGGCCGGCGATCTACGCGTGAGACCGCCTGGGCCCCCGGCGGCGGCCGTTTCGGGGGAAGACGGCCGCCGCCCCGCGTTTACCGGAATTCGTAGACGGTGGTCGTACCGCTGACCTCGTTGCCGACGATCAGGAGCGGCTTGCCGATCGGCGACTCGTTGGCCGGCACGAACTTGAGGCCTTCGGGACCGAGATCCTTCGCCGCCGAGTTCGGCTTGACGCAATCTTCGATCTCGTCGGAATCCGGCGGGTCGAACTCCGCGCAGGTCGGGATTGGCTCGCCGGCGGCGTCCCGGAATCCGCGGTTGTTGAGGTAATCGACAAACTCGGGATTCGCAGGGTCTGAAAGATCGAGCACGAGGACTCCGCCGATCCGCTCGAGGCCGACGAAGGCATACAGCTTGCCCTTCACCTTGCCGAGCGTCACGCCCTCCGGCTCCGGTCCCTTGTTGTCGCTGCGGTTGTCGAAGGAATCGTTCTCTTCGTGGTTGGCGTTGAAGTCCTTGGGCAGCAGGTTCCTGAGGAGCTGTTCGAGTTCCGCGCCGCTGTCGAAGACGAGCGCGCCGGTCGTCGCATTCCAGATCGAGAACGAACGCCCGCCCGGCACGAAGAGCTTCTCGAAGTCGCCGTCCTGGCCACTGTCGCCGAGCGTCGTGGTGACGGTGAGCCGCCCGAGTTTCGTGTCGTCCTGCAGGACCGCGGCATTCGGAAACGCCACGGGATCGAGCGTGAGATCGGCGACGCGCGCTTCCTCGGAGAAGCCGTCGTAGTCGCGGGTATCACCCTCGTTGACGGTGATCAGGTAGCGCGTCGTCCCGTTCCGGAATACTGCGAGGGCGTCCGGCTGGTACATGCCGAATACCGGCCACCGCTTGATGCGGATCGCGTCGTCGTCGTCGCTGACGTCAATCCTGTTCTCCAACTGCCTGTGATCCTTGAACCCAAGTGCGAAGATTTTCCGTACGCGGCCGTTCCTGATATTGATCATCGCGATCGCGTTGTTCTCCTGCAGCGTCACCCAGGCGATGTCGCCATCGGTCGTGATGTACTCGGGCTCGAGGTCCTGGGCGACGGTCGCGTTCGGGCCGTAGATGCGGACCCTGGCGGGCAGTTGGTCGTGCCGCGGACCGCCGGCGTTGAATTCGGCGAAGCCGACGTTGCGCACGAATCCGGGCTGGCCGAATTCGATGGGGTCGATGATTGTCACGGTGCCCTCCGGGTCGTTCGTATAGCTCGCATCGGGCTCGCCTTCGTTGGCGGCGAGCACGTAGCGGCCGTCTTTTGAAAAAGTGACCATATCCGGCAGCGCGCCGGCGGGTGCGACGAATAGCAGCGAGAGCGTCACGGTGGAATAGAAGGCGACGTAGCCGTCGTCCTGCTTCGGGTCCGCCTCGACGGCGACGGCAAGGAGGCCAAAGCGCGTGTCGACGCTGTTGGCAGCGCCGACCGAACGGGGTGCCAGGTCGGCGACGATGTCCAGGCTGCCGATCTTGGTCGGCGTTGCAGGGTTGCGGAGATCCAGGACGTCGACGGTCGCCGACCCGGCATTGACCACAAAGGCGCGGCGGGTCAGGGGGTCGTAGGTCGGGATCTCGGCGCCGCCGACGTTGAAAAGGCCCGACTCATGAGTACCGAGCACGCGCAGCTGCGGTGGCGCGTCGGCCGATACTGACATGGAGAAGCTCGCCAGGACGGCTAGCGGTACTGCGTATATTTTTGTTTTCATCAGGGATTCGGGGGTCTCGTCATCGCGCCGTACTGGCGAGCGCGGACAACAATAGGCCGGTCAGGTTGCAGCATGATGAACGTTCGATAACGAGGCGGTGTCGTAACGGAGGCCACCGGTGCTGGAGTTGCTCATGGCGCTTTCCCTGAATTCCCCGGTCTTCGCGCACCAGGGTGCGATCCCGAAGAACTACACCTGCCAGGGCAAGGATATTTCGCCCGCGCTCAAGTGGAGCGGGCTGCCGGACGGCACGAAGAGCCTCGCGCTCATCATCGACGACCCGGATGCGCCGGATCCCGCGGCGCCGCAGCGCGTCTGGGTGCACTGGGTGCTGTACAACATTCCCGCGAGCGCGAATGGCATGCCGGAAGCGGTGACCGCAACTACGCTGCCGCGGGGAACGCGCGAAGGAACGAATGATTGGGGTCGAGTTGGCTACGGCGGGCCCTGTCCGCCGGTCGGCCGGCACCGGTATTTCCACAAGCTCTATGCGCTCGACACCGTGCTGCCGGATCTCAGACAGCCGACGAAGGCGGCGCTCGAGAAAGCGATGGAAGGCCACGTGCTCGAGAAGGTCGAGCTGATCGGCACCTACCAGAAAATTTGAAGGGGACGCGCCCCTTCATATTCACTTCGTGAGCAGCACCGTTTCCACGAACCCGCGCCGGCAGGCGTTGCAGGGCGAGACGAAAGTGTAGGGTGCGTCGCGCGCCGTGCCGATCACGATGACGGCCGTGCCGGCCGGGTATTCGTCGAGCGCCTGGCCCTTCTTGCCGGGCGCGTCGATCAGCGCTGAATCCTCCGTCAGTGTCATGAGGACGCGCGGCGCGACATCGATCGGGTGGCCCTTGAAGGCGATCCAGGTGCGCTTGTACGCAGTGCCGTTCCATTCATAGTGGGTCAGCTCGCTGCAGGGCTCGAGGCCGGTACAGCCGCCGCGCAGCGTTGCGTACTTGCCTGCTTCCGCCGGCAACACCGAGATGCCGGGCCCGTCGTCGGCGTTGAAGCTGCCGAGTTCCGCCCAGGTCTCGCCACGTCTCTTGAAGAGAAGGAACGGGCAGCCGGAGGTTCCGCAGGTGAAGACGCCGGGGGCGCCTTCGCAGTCGAAGTTCGCGACCAGGTCGACGAGCACCTCGGCGCTCGCATCGCCATCCACGTCCAGCGACCAAGCCTGGGAGGGCTGGCGTGCCTTGAGCTTTCCGCCGCTCGCGCTGCACTGGCTGCTCATGTAGTCGAGCGAGAGCAGGGCGAAGGACGGACAGCGTGTCGACTGGGCCGCATCGTCGGCGATGTCTTCCGCGAGGCAGGAGGCGAAATCGAGGCGCTTGGTCAGGACGGCGGGCGCGCCCGGCGGGCCTGCTGCAGCCGCAGCAGTCTTGCCTTTCCTGGTGCTGGCGGATTCCCGGGCGGCATCGCCGCCGCAGGCGGCCAGAACGGCACACGCCGAGAGAACAGCGACCAGGATCCGCATACTCGCCTCCACGCCGGCGGAACCGGGCCGGCGCCGTGCGCAGCGTATCAGAGTTGCGAGGATTTCAGCGGCGAGCGGACTTCAGGCGGCGTCGGATCGCGGCATGACGGGATCGAGCGCAAGGTCGACGCACACGGCGTTCTCCAGCCGCCTCGCGACATCGGCCCAGTTGACCATCTCCCAGAAATTGACGATCCACTTTTCTTTCTTGTTCTTGAACTGGAGGTAGTACGCGTGCTCCCACATGTCCATCACGAGGAGCGGCACGCTGCCGGTGGCGACCCGGTCCTGGTGGTCGTGGATCTGCTCGATGAGGAGCATGCCCAGGGTGGTTTCCCAGGTCAGCGCGACCCAGCCCGAACCCTGCAGTGCGGCGCCTGCGGCCCCGAACTGCCGCCGAAACGCATCGGCGCTGCCGAAGGCAGCCTTGATACGGGATTCGAGCTGGCCCGACGGAGGCGCCCCCTCGTTCGGCTCGAGGTTGCGCCAGAAAATCGTGTGCAACAGGTGGCCCGAGTAGTGGAACGCGAGGTCCCGCTCGAGCTGGTTGATGTGCGCGTAATCGGCCTTCCCGCGCATTTCGGCGAGCCCCCCGAGCGCGCGGTTCAGACCGTCCACGTAGGCCTGGTGGTGGCTCCCGTAGTGCAACTCGAGTAGCTCTGCGGAATAGGCCGGCGCCAGGGCGTCGTAGGCGTATCCCAGCGGCGGCAGCTTGAACTTGGGTAACTGCGTGCTCATGGCTCCTCATCGCCTCTAAAGGGGACGCGCACCTTTAAAGGTGCGCGTCCCCTTTGAGGGTTCGATCAGTTCTTCTTGCGATCGTCGTCGCGCATCGGCTTCGTGCCTGACTTGGCGCCGGCGCCGTAAGACATGTCGCTCGTACCCGGCTCCAGCGTGCCCGAGAAGCGCTCGATCTGGCGCTCGGCCTCGTCCTTCGAGATTCCGTAGACCTCCTGGATCCGGCCGGCGAGTTCCTCGCGGTGGCCGTCGATCACTTCGAGGTCGTCATCCGTGAGCTTGCCCCATTGCGCGTGGACCTTGCCCTTGAACTGCTTCCAATTTCCTTCGATACGGTCCCAATTCATATGCTCTCTCCTTGAGGCTGGGGGAAACCGCGGACACTCCGCGGCGTACTCAAGAAGGATGGGCGATCGGGATTTTGTCCTCTGTAGGACTACTGCTGATTGCCGCGTAAGTCCTGAAGTCCCGCTTCGATTTCAGCGAACGCGGCATTCGCTTCTTGCTCGCATTGCGTGCGCATCCTTTCCGGCTGCGCCGCGCAGCGTTCCAGCGCCTGGTTGCGATCGGCGGCGGCGGAAGCGATTGCGACTTCGTAGCTCGGCGGCGCCGCAGGGTCAGCAACCTCGCCCGGCGCAATGATGGCGGGTGCAATGGCTCCAGAATCTTTCCCTGCCGCTTCAAGGGCGGCCGTGTCGTCCGGCGCGCGGCCGCAGGCAGCGAGCAACAGCAGGTTTGCAAGAATTGCGATCGGGATGGTCTTGTTCATGTTCCGGTGTTCCTTATCCGCTCGAGCGGTATCGTGATACGGCATTCCGTGCCGACGCCGGGCCCGAGCGAGCGGATCGCGAGGTCGCCATCGAACGACTCGATGCGATGCCGCATGCCCAGGAGACCGTGAGATTGTGGCGTCTCGATCCGGCTTTCGTCGATTCCGACGCCGTCGTCCCGTATGACAACGGACAACTCGCCGTCGTTCGCCGTGATCGAGAGCAGGACTGATTTCGCCTTCGCGTGCTTGGTGATATTCATCAGGCACTCCTGCACCACGCGAAAGACGGCGATCCGCGCGTCGGGCGAGAGATCCGGCATCGTTTCCGGATAACGCTCTTCGCAGGCGATGCCCGCGCGGCGAAGGCTCTCGTCCACCAGCCAGCGCAGCGCGGCGATCAAGCCGACGTTGTCGAGGAGTGTGGGCCTCAAGCTCTCGATGATCCGGCGCTTTAGCGTGAGTCCCTCGTCCATGCAGCGCAGCACGCGCTCCCAGCGGAGCGTGCTCGCTTCGCTGCCGTCGTCTACGCGCTTGCGGAGCCAGGAAACGTCAATCTTCGTGGCCACGAGAAGGCCTCCGAGCTCGTCGTGGAGCTCGCGGGCAAGCGCGGCCTTCTCGCGCTCGGCCACCTTCTGGAGGCTGCTCGAAAGATGAAACAGCATGGCAGTGCGCTGCTGCACGGTGCGGTCGAGCTCCCGGTTGCGCTCCCCGAGTTGCGTCGACTCTTCGGCGCGCCGGCGCATGTCGCGGCCGAGGAGCGCCCCGATCAGGATGACGAGGACGAGGGAGAGAAAACTCGCGGCCCCCAGCAGCACGCGCGCGGTCTGCAGGTCCCGCTCCGAACTTGCGTGAGCCGCTGCCAGCCGCTCGGCTTCATGATCGTAGAGCTCCCGCAGCTGATGCCGCAGGTCGGTCATTGCGCGCTGGCCGATGTCGGTATCGACCAGCTGTAGCGCGGATTCGCGGTCGACCTCGCCATAGAGGCGAAGCGCGGCCTGCATTTCGCCGACCTTCTTGCCGGCGGTCGTGCGCATCTCCGCAGCTTTCGTCGCGTCGGCCTCGAGGCCGGATTCGCGAAGGTCCGTGACGATGCGATTCAGCATCGGATCGAGCGAACGCACGGCCGGATCGAATCCGCGCAGGTAACGCTTGTCGCCGGTCAGCAGGAAGCCGCGCTGGGACGATTCGGCGTCGAGCACGAGGCGCAGGTAGCGCGTGAGCAGCGCCTGGCGTTCCCCGGAGGCGGAGATCACGTTGCTCGCTTCGTGCTGCCGCTTGTAGCCTGATTCCGCGACGATGAAGAGCGTCGCAATGAAGGCGACGCCGAGCAGGATCGGCGCATAGGTCAGGCGGCTGTCGGGCGTGGTTGCCATGGCCGCTCAATCTATAGGCAAGTCAGTCGCATGCGCCATTAGCCATAAGATCCAAGTCAGAGTCGTCCTACACGCGCCGTAGGCATCACCGGCTCGCTTTGCCGACGCCCGACGTGCGAATTAGGGGTTATCTTTCAGTAGGATGAATCACATGATGAGCGCCAGGGTTTTGATCGCAGACGACCACGCCGTAGTCAGGGCAGGCCTCCGGCAGCTCTTGGGGGAGGACTCCTCCGTGGGCGAAATCGGCGAGGCGGCCACTGGCCAGCAGACACTCGAACGGCTGAGGGAGAGCCCCTGGGAGCTCCTCATCCTCGACATCGGCATGCCGGACCGAAGCGGAATGGACATCTTGCGGCACGTGCGTTCGGGTTATCCCGACACCCGGGTGCTGATCCTGTCCGGCTTCCCGGAACGGCAATACGCGATCAACATGCTGCGCGCCGGTGCGCATGGCTTCCTCGGAAAGGAAAGCGCGCCCGACGACCTGCTGAAGGCAGTGCACGTGATCCTGGCGGGACGGCGCTACCTGAGCTCCACGATGTCGGAGCTGTTGATCTCCGAGATCGACAACGGCGGCGCGGACCGGCCGATACACCAGCAGCTGTCGAAGCGCGAGTTCCAGATCTTCTGCAAGCTCGCGAGCGGCAGCTCGGTCTCGGAGATCGCGAAGGAGCTCTGCCTCTCCGTGAAGACCGTGAGCACCTATCGCAGCCGCGTGCTCGAGAAGATGCATTTCAAGACCAATGCCGACATCACCTCGTACGCGCTGCGCAACGGCCTGATCCAGTAGCACCGCATCGTGCCATTGCGCGTACTGCTCGTTGAAGACTCCCAGGTGCTGGCTGAGCGCCTGCGGGAAGCGCTCGCCATTCTTGACGACGTCGAGATAGTGGGCACCGTCGCGGACGAGAGCGCGGCGGTTGCCGCTGCGCGCAACAACCAGGTCGACGTGATCGTCCTCGACCTGCAGCTGAAGGAAGGTACCGGCTTCGGCGTCGTGCAGCGGCTCGGCAAGAGCCGGCCGACGGTCATCGTGTTCACGAACTACATGCTGCCGGAATACCAGCGACTGGCCGATACACTCGGCATCGAGTATTTCCTCAACAAGTCCCGCGACTACGAACGGCTGCCGCAGCTCATCCAGGAGCTCGGCGCAAGCCAGCGCCCGCACTGAACTTCAAAGGGGACGCGCACCTTTAAAGGGGACGCGCACCTTTAGCGAAGTGACGCAGCGATTCCGAGGCACTGGTGCTAAAGGTGCGCGTCCCCTTTAAAGGTGCGCGTCCCCTTTAGACAAAAAGATGGGCCCGCGCCTTCCGACGCGGGCCCCATGCAAAGAACATCAGCGAACTGTATCGAGTGTACGAGGGGGGGTCAGTACGACTTGACGCTCAGCTCGTTCTTGACGTCCTTCACACCGGTGACTGACTTCGCGATATTCGTCGCAGCGGACTTCGCAGCCGCCGTATCGACGAAGCCCGAGAGCTGCACCACGCCCTGCTTGGTTTCCACGTTGATCTGGTGAGCCTTCGTTTCCGAGCTCGTGATCAGCGCGGTTTTCACCTTGGAGGTCAGGATGGAGTCGTCGATCGTGTCGCCGGTCGACGAATTTTTCGACTGCACGGCGATATCGTTCTGGACGGTCTTCACGCCATCCACGCCGCGGGCAACATCACCCGCCTTCGACTTCTCCTGCTGCGTATCCACGAAGCCCGACAGCTTCACGGTTCCGCGGTTCACGTCGACGTTGATCTCACCCGCCTCGGTCACGGGATTCGAGACCAGGGCGGACTTCACGCTCGTGAGCAACGCCGCATCGTCAACCTGCTCTCCCGGCGCTCTTTGAGTCCGGGTCGACGAGCAGGCCGCTACGGTGAGCAGCGTTCCGCTCGCGATCAGGGCTACAAGTGTCTTGTTCATATATTCAAACCTCTTTCAGCTTTCAGCTATTTCAGGACGGGCCCGGCAGATCGGCCGCGGCCTTGGCAGCTTCGTACGTCGCGTCGGCCTCATCCTTGCAAGCCTTCTGCTGGTCGCCCGGCAGCGCTTCGCACTGCTCGATGGCTACCTTGTGCTCGCCTTCAGCCTTCGCGAGCGTGGTCTCTTCCTGGCCTTCCATGGTGCTTTGGTTCATGTCGGCCTGGGCCTCGGCCACGTCCTGGGTCGCCTCGGACTGTGCCGCGGCCACGTCAGCCTGCGTCTCTGCAGGATCCTCGGCCTTGTTACAGGCGCCGAGTAACGATGCGGCGAACGTGCCCGCAATCAACATCGTCAGTAAACGGTTCATCTTCACTCTCCTGGCTCTCGTGAGAATTGTGCCGGTCGCAGTCTGCTTTGATGCAGTTACGGGGGCAGTCGGCCCCCGGCGCGGCCCGATGTCGGAGAGACTCCTACGTCGTCTGACAACGACATTCCAGCCGCCGCTTGGGCCTTCAGAACCGATAGGCCCCCGTAAGCCATAGGGCCGTTGAATCGTCCGCGTTGTCGAAGTCGAACTGCTCGTACTCGAGCCGGACGTTTACGCGCTCAAAGAAGTTGAGCCCGAGGCCCGCGGTCCAGGTGAAGGTGCTGTCGCTGTCCGAATCGCTCGCGTTGCCGAGCGGCGAGGCGATGCGCGCATCCACCTCGTACCAGTAGTAGCCGGCCTTGGCGAACACCTCGAACCAGTCGCCGATCGGCAGCGTGCCCACGACATAAGGCGCGAAGCCATCCGTCTCGATCGTCAGTGTGGTGTCCGGGAGAATCTCGTCGTCCGGGCTGCCGAGGTTGACGTAGGCGAGCTCGAGCGCGAGGAACTTGTTTGCGCGCCAGCCGGCGAAAGCCTTCCAGGCGGTGTCGTCGCTGTCGTAGCGCTCGATTTCGGTGGTCACGTCGTCGACGTCGTCGATCTGGACGTCGAAGGTGCCGACGCCGCCGCCGGCGTAAAAGCCTGTGTCTTCGTCAGCCTGTGCGCCTGCCGCGGCCGAAAGGCCGACCAGCAGAAGGGCGGCAGTCATGCCGTGCTTCATCATTGGGACTCTCCTTGTCTGACCTGTGGTATTCCGCGCGCAGTGTTGCCTGCGCGCGAAGCCCGCAGAGTCGGCGAGCGGCCCCGAGTCAGGTCGGACAGCGCCTAGCCGGACGTCAGGTCCCGCGGCGCAGCAGCCCCATGATCAGCGCCACACCGGCGACGACCAGAAACACGAAGAAAAGGATCTTCGCGATCTGCGCGGCGCCTGCCGCGATACCTGTGAAGCCAAGGAGCGCCGCGATCAGGGCGACAATGAAGAAGATGAGCGCGTATCTAAGCATGAGTGGACTATGACGCCGTCGTCAACCGCAGACATCGGCGGGCGTGACGCCAAGGCGTAGGAATACGCTGACGGCGATCGCGCTATCGTCAAATCACCAGCGGAGCGAAAGACAGCTGAGGCCACCGTCGAGCTTGCGGAACTCCGACATCTCGAGCGCGATGACTTGGAAACCGAGCGCCTCGATGGCGGCGCGGGTTTCCGGATATCCGGCGGCCACGAGCACGTGATCGTTCACGCGAAGTGCATTTGCCGCATAGCGCTCGCCGGCCGGCACTTCGACGATTTCATATGACGCGAGCGCAGGCTCGCGCGGAACATCTACCGTTGCGAGCATCCGCCCCTCTCCGAGATAGGCGATGCCGGCCTTGAGGTGCAGCAGCTCCCGCGACTTTCGGATGTCGAGGATGCCGGTGCGAAAGCCGAGGCCTTCCAGCAGGTGCGCCAGCTCGATCGCGCCCGCCTCGTTCGTACGCGTGGACAGCCCGATCAGGAAATGCCCGTCCGCTTCGCACACGTCGCCCGCATCCACGGTGCCCGGCGCGCGGATGCGCGGGATTTCCGGGAAAAGTCCCTTGAGCGCCGCCTCTATCACGTCGACTTCGCCGCGCCGCGAGGGCGCGCCGGGACGCGTGACGATCGCGCCGCGTTCTGTCACGAGTGCCGTGTCCTCGACGAAACAACCGTCGGGATGAGCGGGATCTGCGGGCAGGACGGTGAGGGAAAGTCCGCAGTCCGAGAGCGCTTCGCAGTAGGCCCGGTGCTGTTCGAGCGCGAGCTCGGGATCGGGCGCATCTTCCCCGGCCTGGGACAGGCCCGCGGCAAAGTTCGACCCGGGCAGTCGGAGCAATGCATGCGAGAACATGACCCCAGTCTAAGGATGTTGCAGCGCAAAAGCCGACCCCGATCGCTTTGAGTGCATCCGATTTTTTCCAAGCCGCGTAGTATTTCGGCCAGCGGCTCGGTCTCTTGACTGACCGTTGGGGATGTCTCAACGAGTCGACTCATCACTAGTGAGGGGAATTGACAATGGCTATGAATCGTCGTGATTTTGGAAAGGTAATGCTCGGTGTGACGGGCGGCCTGCTCGCGGGCGCCGAGTTCGCGAAGGTCGCCTACGCCGGCGAAGAAGGCGGCGGCGACAACCACGTCTGTAAAGGCCATAACGAGTGCAAGGGCAAAGGCGGCTGCAAGGGCGGCGACGGCGGCTGCGCTGGCAAGAACTCGTGCAAGGGCAAGGGCGGTTGCGCCACCAAGGCCAAGCATGAGTGTGCGGGCAAGAACGCGTGCAAGGGCCAGGGCGGTTGCAAGGGTGGCGACGGCGGCTGCGCCGGCAAGAACTCGTGCAAGGGCAAGGGCGGATGCAGCGTCCCGGTCGACCCGAAGCACATGGGCGGCTGATCGACTGATGGGCATGCCCGGGCCGCCATGTGGCCCGGGCAGTTCCCTTTCCTGATGTCAGCCAGCATTCGTCAATCGGAGCCGGTTCCAAACCGGTGGGACCTGCCGGACCTCGGTCTCGGCGTCGGTCTTCGCACGCCGCATTTCCGGCATATCACCGAGAAATGGCCGGCGATGGACTGGTTCGAGATCGTTTCCGAGAACTTCATCGACACCGAGGGAAGACCGCTCTATTTCCTCGATCAGATCGCCGAGCGCTACCCGATCGTAATGCACGGCGTGTCCCTCTCGGTCGGCAGCACCGATCCGGTCGATTTCAAGTTTCTCGACAAGCTCAAGGCGCTCGCCAGGCGCGTGAAGTCGAAATGGCTCGGCGACCACATCTGCTGGACCGGAGTCGCGGGCCTCAATGGCCACGACCTCTATCCCGTGCCGTACACGGAAGAGGGGCTCAAGCACATGATCTCGCGCGTGCGGATCATCCAGGACTACCTGGAGCAGCCGCTCGTGCTCGAGAATCCCTCGACCTATCTCACCTTCGCGGCGTCATCGATGCCGGAAGAGGAATTCATTGCGCGGCTCGCCTTGGATGCGGACTGCGCCCTGTTGCTCGACGTGAACAACGTCTATGTGACCTGCCGGAACCACGACCTCGACCCGGTCGCCTACCTCGACGCGATCCCGTACGAGAACGTCGTGCAGGTCCACCTGGCGGGCCATACCGACAACGGTACGCATTGCATCGACACCCATGACGGCCGCGTGATCGACGAGGTCTGGAAGCTCTACGCCCGCGTGCACGATCGCGCAGGCCCGCGCGCGACGCTTCTCGAGTGGGACGCCAACATCCCGAAGTTTTCCGTTCTGCAACAAGAGGTTAGGAAGGCCGCCCGGTTCCGGAACGGGGCCCGGCGGGTCGCCGCATGAGCGCGGACCTCGCAACCCTCGAGCGCTGGATGCAGGCGGTCATCATGCATCCCGGTGGCGCCGGCTCGGGCCTCGGCGCGCGCCCTGCGCGGCGGCTGATTGCAAAGGCCGCGAGCAACCCGGATTCGGTCGTCCTGCCCTCGAAGAGCCTGACCTCCGTCGAGCGGCTCGAGATCTATGCGTACATGTATTACGCACGGCTCATCGAGATCCTCGAGGAAGAGTACCCGACGACGCGCCAGCTCCTCGGGCCGCATGAGTTCGCGGTCATCTGCCGGAAGTTCATCGCGCGCCATCCCTCGCGCTCGCGGGTGCTGAATCGCCTGAGCGAAAAGTTTCCGGATTTCCTGGCTCGGTCGCTCCCGAAGGGTCACAAGGGCGGGCTCGCCATCGACGTCGCGCGCATCGAGCGCGCGATGGAGGATGTCTTCGATGCACCGATGGCCGAGCCGATGACCGCGGTCCAGTTCGCGGCGATCGGTGCGGACCAGTGGGAGAACGTGCGGCTCGCAGTCAATCCTGCACTGCGAATGCTGAAGCTGCGTTATCCCGCAAACGTTTACATCCAGGCAGCGCGCGCCGGCCGCAAGCCACGCATCCCGCGGCCGCATCCCACTTTCGTCATCGTGTTCCGTCGCGGCTTCCAGGTTTTCCGCCGCGACCAGGAGCCGGAGCAGTTCAAGCTGCTCGAGGCGCTCGCCGCGGGCCGCGTGCTCGCAGCCGCGGTGCGCGCGAGCATCGGCGGCCGCTCGCGCAGCGCCGACCGCCTCGCCGCAAGACTCGGCGGCTGGTTCCGTGAGTGGGCCGCCGCCGGAATCTTCGTTTCTAAAGGGGACGCGCACCTTTAAAGGTGCGCGTCCCCTTTAGATGTGGCTGTCCCCTTTGAGTTACCATGGAACAACGCGTTCAAGAAGAAGGGGATGTCTATGAACATCCGAAGCCTGGCCAAGGGTCTCGAGTTTTGCGGCGAAGCGTCCGGCAAAAGGCAGACGTATTACATCTTCGAAAGCGGTGCCGGCTACGTCGTGATGTCGGCGTCGCGCACGAAGCGCGCGAGCGGCTATTTCAATCTCGTCAGCCGTAATGCCGTGAACCGGATCCGCAAGAGCTATGCCGGAAAACAGGACGTCACGGCGAAACAGCTCGCCACGCGATCACGCGGCGCGGGTGTCCGCGACGCGCTGCAAGCGCTCAACATCCTCTACGTACTCGTGGCGACCGGCGCCGCGAAGCGCGACGATCGCTACCAGGACACGCGGCTGCACTTCAACATCCACCCGCGCTAGACCCACGGCGCCCGCGGGAACCATGAACATTCGAGTTCCTGCTGGCGATTTATTCGATCGTCGCCGGCCTCGTTCACGACATGCGTTGGCTAGGGCAGGCTCGCGGCTGCCGAAATCGGACCAAAGCGGCGGTAAAGCCAGACAGCGCCTGCGACGGTCAGTCCGATCCACATGATTACGATTATTGCGGCGGCCACGCGGCCATAACTGCAACCGTCGAGCTCGCTCGATCGGTCGCGGAATTCGTCCAGCAGGCCTCTCGGAATCAATGCCTTGACCGCCAGGATGCCAAGCGGGACGAGCACGAGGTCGTCCATATAGCCGAGTATGGGAATGAAGTCGGGGATGAGGTCGATGGGGCTCAGGGCGTAGCCGACGACGACTAGCGCCATGGCTTTCGCGTACCAGGGAACCCGGGGATCGCGCATCGCCAGGTAAAGCGCGCCCACTTCGCGCTTCAGGGCCTTCACACGCAATTTCCAGCCTTCGAAGCTCACAATCGAACGATACCGCCCGGTCCTTGCAGTCCGGAAAGAAAAAGGCCCGCCTTTCGGCGGGCCTCCTCGTATTTGCCGCGTCCTGCGGACTGGGTTCAGGGCTTGTAGCGCCTCCAGATGTTGCGCGAGATGATCATGAGCGCTGCCCCGGCAGCGAATGTGCCGATCGCGCCATAGATCGTTGCCAGGTACTGACCGACCTCCGCAGGGATGTTCGTCAGCACGTGGGACAACGCGGTTAACACGAGGGCTGAGACCAGCACCCGGACATGGTCTTCCGCCGCGATGGCAAAGCCGCCGGCCAAGCCGAGCAGCACCAGGAGTAGCCCCGCGTACGGGATCTCCACGAAGGCGCCAATGACCGCAATGGCAATGGCCACCCAACCAATGATCTTGAATGGATTCACTATTCATCCCCCTGAGCTTGTTATGGACGCGGCCCAGTCAGCCCGGAACCGCTGGCGCGATCCTACGCGGGGCTGGGGGCTGCGGCAAAAGCGGGGTTAATGTGTACAGCGTATCTTGTTGAAATATAAGGATTCCGGACAGCACCGCGAACGGGCCGGATCGGCGCCGGTCGGAATGCAGTGCCGCTGGGGGTGGAATGGTCCTGCCGTCGAGTTGGAACCGCTCCCGCGCGACGGCGCTCGGAATCACGCTGCTATTGCATCTGCTGGCAGCGTTTTTTTTCCTTATGCAAGACGTCCTGCGCCTGAAGGGCGTCGAAGAGTCGAGCCTCATCTGGCTTCCGGCCGCGCGATCGCCACCAATGCTGCCGCCAGCGCCCGCCATCGCGTCGGATGCTCCTCCTTTGCGAATCGGACCGATCCACGCCGAGCCCTTGCCCATGCCTCTGCCGGAAGTGGGGGCCCTGGAACCCCCCGACTGGAGCGCCAGCGCGCGGGAGGTCGCGAAAGGGTTTGGCGCCAAGCCTTCGTATCAGCCATTCGGTTAGGTGCCGAAAGGGCCCCCGCAGCGGCCGAAGGAGCAGTACCCACCATCCATCTGGGAACAGCCGCTGCCCCGCGTCGGCAAGACCGTCGTCACGCCGGAAGGCGAGTCGATTCTCTGGGTTTCGGACAACTGCTGGGTGTCACTCAGCTCGAGAAGCCTGACCCTGCAGGATCTCCACCAGGCGCGGCAGGGTGTCCGCATGTGCCAGATCGGCGCGGGCAAGAAGAAAGTCCGCGGCGACCTGTTCGACTCGATCAAGCGTCCGCCGCCACCGCAAGAACCGGGTTGCGGCCCGGATGGCGTCGGCCAATCATGCGGACGATGAACTTCCAGCTACGCGGACTCGAACCCGCCTTGTTCGAGGACCTGTTCGGCCTGACGGAATCGGCGCTCGCCGAGCGCGGCATGCGCTGGATGCGCGTGGACAAGCCGGTTGGCTTTCCCTGCCGCATCAGCCTCGAGGACGCGCCGGTCGGGGAAGACGTCCTGCTCCTGACGTTCACGCACCAGGACAGCCGCTCGCCTTACCGTGCCTCGGGCCCGATCTTCGTGCGCCGCGGCCTCGCGAAAGCCGCCCAGATCGTGAACCGGCTGCCGTCGTACCTGACGCTCCGCCCGCTGTCCGTGCGCGCCTACGACGCCGCGGACGAGATGGTGGACGCGGAAGTGGTGGACGGCGCGGCGGCGGCGCCGCTCATCGAGCGCTACCTCGCACGCGAGGACGTGAGTTACCTGCACATCCACTTCGCGCGCCGCGGCTGTTTCGCCTGCCGCGTTGACCGGTCCTGAGCGCGTCATCCGGCCGTCATTCGTTGCCGACTAGAATGCGGGCATGTCCGCTCGCATCAGTCGCCGTGGGTTTCTCGCGGGCTCGGCCTCGCTCGTTGCGCTCATCGCCGCGATGCATTCGCGCCGGGCGGAGTCCACCTCGCGTGCGGCTCGCAGCGTCGAGGGTCCCTACGGTCCCTTGCGTGAAGCGCTGGATCTCGAAACCGGCCTGCCGCTGATCCTCCTGCCCGAGGGTTTCCAGTACCGAACGTACTCCTGGTCGGGCGATGCGATGACGAATGGCGACCTGACGCCGGACCTGCACGACGGAATGGGCGTGATCGCTTCAAGAGGCAGTGGCGATGAACTCGAAGTCACGCTCGTGCGGAACCACGAGCGCGCGATTGCGAAACCGATCCGTGCGCCGGCGCGCTACGACCGGTCGACGCCAGCCCGGCCGGGCTTCGCGCCGGCAGGCGGCACGACGACGCTCCGATTTCGCGGGCGACGCTGGGTCAGCGTGCTCCCCTCGCTTGGAGGCACGATCTACAACTGCTCCGGCGGCGCAACGCCGTGGGGTACCTGGCTCAGCTGCGAGGAAACCGTCATCGACCTGACGGCGAAGGGCGGGCGCCAGCACGGCTACGTGTTCGAAGTGCGGGCGGATCCTGCCGCGACGACCGGCAGGCCGATCGTCGACATGGGCCGCATGCAGCACGAGGCGGTCGCGGTCGATCCGAGGACTAACATCGCGTATCTCACGGAGGACAATGCGCGACATTCGGGTTTTTACCGGTTCACGCCAAGAGACGGGGGCGGAACTCCCGGAAGTTACGAAGCGGGCGGGCGACTGCAGGCGGCGCGCGTGATCGGCAAGCCGAATGCAGACCTTCGGACACCTGCAGTCGGGGATGAATACCGCATCGACTGGGTCGACATTCCGAATCCGGTTGCCGCGTCGGGCCGGGTGCCGGCGGCGCGATCGCGGGCGACTGCCAGCGGGCCGTTCCTCCAGGCCTGGGCCGAAGGCGCGCTGCGCCTGAGCCGCGCCGAAGGCGTCTGCCATCACGACGGCAAGATCTATTTCGTCGACACCGAGGCAGGCGTGGATGCCGCGGGCAGGCCCGGGTACGGAGAAGGCGCCGTCTGGGAGCTCGATTCCGTCTCGAATACGATGCGCGCGCTCTTCGTCGCAGGGAGCCACCAGGTCGGCGACAACATCGACAACATCACGGTGAGCCCGCGCGGCGGAATTCTTCTCTGCGAGGATGGCGATTCGCTGAAGGACTCGTATGGGCCCGGCACGCGGATGATCGGAATCACGGAAGAGGGCGATTCTTTCCCCTTCGCCAGGAACAACATCAAGCTCGCGCATGAAGAGATCGTGGCCGCCGGCAAGCACATATCCCCGCGCGACTACCGGGCGGAGGAATGGGCGGGCGCCTGCTTCGACGCGGAAGGCGAGGTGCTGTTTGCCAATATCCAGCTGCCGGGCATCAGCTTTGCGATCTGGGGGCCATGGGAGCGGGGCAACCTCTAGGAAATGGATACATCCGACAGCCAGTCGAGCTCGCCACCGGTTGCGACGTCAGGATATCCTGCGATCAGCTGTTCAGCCGGCTTCGTGAACCAACGAAAAGGGCGGCCCCCTTGCGGAGACCGCCCAAACAATGCAGTCACATGCGGGCCAGTTAGAAGTTGGCCTTCATGGCAATGAAGACCAGCCTGCCCGCTGAATCATACGGACCCCAGGTGTTCGCCGTGCCCGGACCAGACCACCCGGTATCGACCAGCGGCGGATCCTGGTCGAACACGTTGTTGATACCCAAGCGCACACTATAGGTGTCGTTGATGTCCCAGTTGCCAGACAGGTCAATATAGGTTCTCGCACCCAGGTCGCCACCAAACTCGACAGGGTCACCACCGAGCGTCTCGTCATTTGTGTTCTGCTCGTGCGTGACGCCGCTGACGTAGCGCCATTGCGTCGTGATCTGCACGTCCGCCGGCAGCTGCCAGGTCAGGCCCAGCACATGCCGCCAGTCCGGAATCGCGGGACCACAAGTGTTTCCATACAGACCGGAGCAATTGTATTCGTGCTCGCCGGGCAGCGGGATCGTTGTGGTCTCATCCAGGTAGACGCCATTCAACGACGCCACCAGGGACCCGAGATTGCCGAGGCCGAAACGGTAGGACCCCTGGATGTCGATACCCGTAAAGGTTCCGGCGGCCACGTTGAAGTTGATGCCCTTGATCCAGCCGCCGCCTGCAATGGTCTGGCCAAACAGAATGCCGCCCGGACCGCGCACGACATTGTCGCAGTAAAGCAGGTTGGACCCATCGAGGCAGCCAGTCAGCGAGACATCCAGCGGAACGATGCCGACGAGTTGCTCCATCTCGATCTGGTACCAGTCGATGCTCATCGTGAAGTCAGGCAGAGCTTCCGGAGTGATCGTAAAACCAAAGCTGAGCGTATCGGCTGTCTCTGGCTCGAGCAGTGTATTGCCACCAATCAATGTCGCGCACTGCTCTGCCGGGCACTGCGTGATGGTGTTCGTCGCCAGCCCGTCGCCGTACTGCGCTGCCGTCACGCCGGTACGCTGGCAGTCCTCGAACGAGGACGCCGCAGCCACCGTGCCGCCTTCCGTGGGCGCGCAGGGGTCCTCTGAAACTGCCGAGGTCTGGGTCACGGTCTGCGGGCTGTAGAGCTCGAGCAGGGTCGGCGCGCGGATCGCGTGGTTGAAAGATGCACGCAGCCGCAGGGAGCTGATAGGCGCCCACTGCAGGCCGAACTTGTAGGTGTCCGTCCCGCCCGAAAGCGCGTAATCGGAATAGCGATACCCCGCCTCGAACACCAGGTCCTGGGCTCCCGTGTGGTCCTGTATCAGCGGCACGCGGAACTCGACAAAAGCCTCGTTCACATTGGTCGAATTGTCGACCGTCGTGGCTTCGCCGCTGCCTCCCGACAGGTCACCGCTCCCAATCACGAGGTCCGGCAGAAAGGCCAATGTGTCAACGCGACGCTCGAGGCCGAAGGCAGTGCCGATGCCTTCCGAGGCGGTCGGCAGCTTGATGCCGTACACGCCGAGGTCACCCGTAACGCTTGCAGAAACGATCTGTTGCGAACTCGTTCCGTTGGTGACGGCGTAGGTGGAGATGTAGTCGGTGGCTTCCGGCGTCACTCCGCCCTCGGTCCAGATGTCCCACGGGACGCATCCTGGCGCGCCGTCAACACAGTTATCCAAGGCACTCTGCCCCTTCGATTTCGAAACGTAATTATGGTTCGTGTTGTACAGGGTCGTGTAGTAGTACGACCCGTAGGCGTCATAGCTCCACGCTTCGCCGATGTCGCCCTTGAAACCGAACACGCCGCGATAGTTCTCGTGCTCGTTCAGGAACTGACGCGGGCCGCCCTCGATATTGCGCCGGCCAAGGAAGAGGTCGACGGTCTCGTCAGGGCCAGGGGCGGCCGAGCAGCCGATCGCTGCCCGCTGCTGGTCGCTCAACATCGTGTTGTTGCAGTGGACGAAATAAACATCGCCAATAAACAGGCCTGAAGGTGCGATCTCCGTGTAGGCGCGGTCGTTCATGAACATGAAATCCGCATAGGCTTCGACGTAATCATTAAAGGCGTACTTCGTCAGTACGCCGGCCTGCTTGCGTTCGCCCTGATGCAGCAGTCCGTACATGTACTCGTTTGAATTGAACAGCGGCGGTGGACTCGTGCCAGGCGTACCCCACGGTACGAAAGTATCACCGAGGACCGCCAGATCTTCGCCATTCGTCAGCGATATGACCCGGTTGGAATTACTCGAGCCACCGCAAGTCGCGCCGTCGCCCTGCAACTGACAGGCCGCAAAGTCCCGGTTCGACAGCTTGGTGGGGTCCGATTCGAGATAGGAGAGGTACGCCACGGCATTGCCTTTGCCGTCTGCGAAGTTCCCGCCCACGAGTACGTTGATATTCCTTTGGTAGCCGTCCGTAATGTTGCTGTCGGGCTGCTGGATCGTCGGGGCGTCATCGAGCAGTCCCTGCATGTGATCGCTGTGCTGATTGTGCTGGTTGAACGAGTACTGCGCATCGACCTGCACACCCTCGAAGTCGCGCTTCATGACGAAGTTCACCACGCCGGCGATGGCATCCGAGCCGTATACGGCCGAGGCACCACCGGTTACCACGTCGATACGCTCGATCAGCGCCGCGGGGACCTGGTTGATGTCCGCTGAAGGATTCGGATTGGCGGTGTTGGGGTCGCCGACGCCGAGGCGGCGACCGTCGACCAGTACGAGGGTCCGCTGCGGGCCGAGACCGCGCAGGTTGACGGTCGTGATGCCGGCAGGTTGCGCCAATGGATTGCTGTTGTTGCTGAGGTCGGCACCGGTCGTGATCTGCTGCGGCAGATAGTCCACCAGGTCTCCGGTATCGACCACACCCTGACTCCTGAGACTATCGGCCGTCATGACCAGGATCGGGCTCGAGCTGGTCGCGTTCGGATTCGCGATACGCGATCCCGTAATGACGATTTCTTCGAGCGCAGAATCGGACGCCTCCGATTGCTGGGCGAGGGCGACGCCCGAGGCCAGGCCGGCCGCCGCGAGCGCAGTGGTGGCGAGCCCTGCGCGGCGGATTCGTGTGAGATTTGCCATCTTTAATTCTCCATTCGTGTCGGACCGAGCGGCCGCGATCTTGCCTAAGCAAACGTTGCAGACATGCAACAATGTGTGGCCACGCGGACGCTGTAACGCTGCGGACGATACGGCGGCAAACGTCAGAGAATCCGGCACTTGGCAAAGGAAACCGGCAGTTCGCAAGTCTTGCGGAACGAACCCATGGATTTCCGGGTCTTATGTTGCAGAATGCCAACGGCCTGGCGAGGCGAGCTCGACATGGCGGATAACGGCGCTAACAGGGTGCGGGCGCTCATCGTCGACGACGAGGAGCTCGGCCGGCGCATGCTCCGCTCATTGCTCGCGGCCGACACGGAAGTCGAAGTCATCGGCGAGGCGGGATCCGCGTACGAAGCGCGCCGCCGGATCACCGAGCTGCAGCCCGACCTCATCTTCATGGACATCGAGATGCCGGGCGGCAGTGGGATCGAACTGATCCAGGAGCTCGGCGACCCGCTTCCGTACGTCATCTTCGTGACCGCGCATCCGGAATTCGCGCTGCCCGCGTTCGAGCTGCAGGCAGTCGACTACCTCGTCAAGCCGGTGGAGCGAAAGCGATTTGTGGGGAGCGTGCTCCGCGCCAAGCGGCGCATCCGCGAGCGACGCGTGGCGGGAATCGCACTGCAGCTTGCCGGTGCGGTGGGATTGAATGGCGAGAGCCCGAATGCCGGGACTGTCGCGTCGCCTCCGGCTGCGACCTATCCCGGCCAGATGACGATCCGCGTGCGCCGGCGGATGTTCTCCCTCGAAGTCAGCGACATTTCCTGGATCCAGGGTGCGAGCCAGTACAGTCGCGTGCACACCAAGAAGGGCGAATACCTGCTGTCACGCTCCCTGGCCTCCCTCGAGACCGAGCTCGACCCGAAGCGCTTCTTCCGCATCCATCGCTCGACAATCGTGAATGCGGCGCACGTGCGCGAAGTCCGTTCGAGCGGCGACGGCCGCTACTACATCTATCTGCATGGCGGGCTGGCGCTGCCGATGGGCCGCGCACGCCGCGAGATCCTGGACAAACTCCTGGGCGGCATCGGCAGTCGGGACAACTGACGTGGAGCACGTGGAAACTGCCGCCGCCGGCGGAATCGAAGCCGGGAAGGGCGTGGAGTCGGCTGACTGGCTGCTGACCGAAGAGAGTCCGCCAACACACGGTATCGTGGTCGAGCACCTGATCGGCGATCAGCTTTCGCGCTGGTGGTCGCTGTCCGGGGTCTGGCTCACGGTCGCGTTCACCGCCGCCTTCGGGCTCTACGTGAACGACCACGCGCAGGGCGTCGACTCGAGCTTCACCTCGACGCTGATGGTAATGCTCCCCCACTATTCGTTCTGGGTGCTCGTCAGCCCGGCGATCTATCGTTCGCTGCACAAGTCGATCGAGGGCGCCGATCGCCTGTCGTCAATCTCAATGCTCGTCGGCTGGAGTGCCATCGCGCTCGCGGGCTCGACTGCGATGTCCTTTTTCAATTACGTGATCCGGCACGATCTCGCACCGACGTTCCGCCAGCTCGTCGAGATCTACTTCCTGCCGCCCGCAGGGCCGGCGTTCTGGGCCATGAATTTCAGCACGCTCGTCGTCGCGCTCGTGGCCTTCGGTGCGATACGGACACTGCGGTTGCGCGACCAGGCGCTCTGGAGTGCGGCGCAGACCGAATTGCGCGGCGCAAGGCTCGAGGCACAGCTCGCGGAGGCGCGGCTGCAGGCCCTGCAGGCGCAGATCAACCCGCATTTCCTGTTGAACAGCCTGAATGCAATTGCGAGCCTGGTGCAGATCGGCGAGCGGGAGCGCGCATCCGACGCCATCGGGCGACTTGGCAACCTGCTGGGGATTGCGCTCCGGAACGGCCGCGACCTCAACGTGACGTTTGGCGATGAACTGGACTTTCTTGACGGCTACCTGAAGCTCTGCAAGCTGCGCTTCGATGCGAATTTTTCCTATTCCGTGTCGGTGCCGGAGCTGCTGCGTACGCGACGGGTACCGGCGCTGATCGTGCAGCCGCTGATCGAGAATTCACTCCGCCATGGCATGGATCCGCCGCGGAAACTGCACGTCGACATACGCGCCTACGAAGAGGACTCCGCGATCGTCATCGAGGTCGAGGATGACGGCCGTGGCATCAGCGCGGAGCGGGCGGCGGCGCTTCCCGCAGGTCACGGACTCGCAAACGTCTACGAACGGCTGCACCTGTGCTTCGGTTCCGCAGGCGACCTTCGTCTCGAGCCGCTTGTGCCCCGGGGCACGCTCGCACGCATTGTCATCGGCGGCTGAGCAGCAGCGCAAGAAACGCGACATTCAGTGCAAGTCCGACGAGGCCGCTCTCGGGGCCGAAAATTCCGGCATCGGCGACACCAAGAGCGCCGCTCTTCTGGCCGAAGCCAAAGACCACGTAGGCCCCACCGTTCCAGAGGCCGTGGCTGACGCTCGCGACCAGGATCGAGCCCGAGCGCAGGCGCATCCAGCCCCAGATGGCGCCAATGACCGCCGCGTTCAGGAGGAAAACCGGAATCCGTGCCGGCGGCAGGTCGAATCCCGTCGGCAACGTGACCGCCGACACGTGCCACAGCGAAAACGCGATGCTGCTCCATGCCAGGATCCCACGCGTCGTCAATCCTTTGCGCCGGAGCGATGCCACCAGCCAGCCGCGGAAGAATCCTTCTTCCGTCAAGAGGGCGGCCGGGATCGTAGCGCCCGCCATGATTGCAAAATCACGAACGGCCCGATCCCACTCGACGATCGTGAAATCAGCGGCCCCCGCGAATCTCGCGCCGGCGGCACAGGCTCCCAACACGAGAACCGGATGGGCGATCGCAAGCAGGTAGTCAGGTGCCCGTCCCTGGGCGATCCCCATATCCTGGCGCGAGTGTCGCTCGAGCAGCCAAAACAGGACTGCGAGTGGCAAGAGCGGCGGCGCGCTGTATTCCGACAGTCCATTGGCATCCATGGACGCTGTAATTCCGATCGCCACAAGCACCGCGCAAGCGGTGCCCCAAGGGCCAAATCTAGGCATCGCGTTTCGGGTCGTGCCCGTTGCCATCTTTCTTCTTCGCCTCGACGAAATAGCTGACCAGGTTCGCCACGCCGATCGCAGCGGGGATCAGGCCGAACAGCGCGACATCACTGTCGACGACCGCGCGCAATGCGAAATACAGCACGATGCCGACGAAGAGCCCGATCAGTCCGATTCTCAGGCTGCTGTGCTTCTTGCCGTTCTCTTTGCCGTTTTCCGACGGCTCGACGTCGGGCGGCAGCTCGAGGCCTTTCTCGATCGCCGCGAGGCGCTCCTTGTGGCGCATGTCGTTGCGCTGCATCTTCAGCCGATGCGAGGTGACGATCGACACGATCGCGATCAGGACGCCCAAGATGAGCCCGATGATCGGAATGAACAGGGCGAGAAGTTCAATGGCCATTGACGTGCTCCGTCGGTGTCATAAGCCGAGCAGCAGGCGCAGAGCCTGCCAAAGCGGGGCCAGGTTCGCACGGAACGCATCCGCTGCGAGCATCGCGGCGATGGCCACGACCGCGCACTCGAGGGCGCGCGATCCGGCAACCGGTCCTGTTCCCTTCATGGTCGTTGATACGACGGCCATGGCCGCGGGGTTTCAGCGGGACCCGATAAAATCCGCTGAAACCGGCCACGCCCGGCGCGCGTATCAACCGGGGAGAAGGTCCAACGCCAATGCCGGCCGACGAGGCGATCAACCAGTTGATCCAGACCGGCCGGGCGCAGGAAGCCTTCGAACGGCTGGTTCCGGCGTACCGGCGCAGGGTGTTCGGCCTGGCAGTCAGCATATTGCGCGACCGCGCCGCCGCCGAGGACCTGGCGCAGGAGGTGTTCGTGAAGCTATGGCATGCACTGCCTCGCTATGACGGGCGCGCCAGGCTTTCGACCTGGATCTATGCGATCACCCGCAATGCGGCGATCTCGGAACTGCGCCGGCGCCGCCACTCGGTTTCGATCTCGGATCCGGCGGTGCTCGCCGAGGTGGAGACCCGTGCGGCGACGCCGGGAGACGAACCGGTAGACGCGGCGCTGTGGCGTGTGGTCGCGTCGTTGCCGGAAAAGCAGCGGCAGGCGGTCATGCTCTATTACCAGGACGAGCGGTCGGTGGACGAGGTCGCGGCAATGATGGGATTGCCGGTCAATACCGTGAAGACGCACCTGCACCGGGCACGGGCTCGCCTGGCCGACTTGCTCGGGGCGAGGAAACGGACATGAACGGCGAGGATCCGCGTCTCGCGGCTGTCGATGCGCGGCTGCGCGGGCTGTTCGCGGACCTCGACACGCGCGAGGGATTCGAGTCTCGCCTGATGCAGCGCGTGGCGGGGCTGCCTCTACCTGCGCGCGCGGCTCAGGACAGTCTGCGCGCGCAGTTCGAGCGGCGACGCGAACTCGTGCGCCGCCGCCTGCGCCGCGAGGCCTGGTCGAATGCCGTCACGATCACCGGGATCGGTATAGCGGCCGGCGCGGCGGTCCTGAGTTACGCGCCCGAGATCATGCGATGGGCCACGTCGAATGGTTTCCTTGCGCTCGATCCGATGCTGATCGCCACCGTGACGGTCGCCGCCGTCGCTGCGGGCGCCTTGCCGTTTCTCCGCCGGTCGCGCGAGCCCTTATAGCGGACGGCACGCCAAGCTAGAATGCCGGCCCGAAGTTCCCATGCCACAGGCCGGCCATGAAAAATCCTGCTGTCGATGCCTACATCGCCAAGTCCGCCCCATTCGCGCGGCCGATCCTGAAGCGCGTGCGCGCGCTGATGCATAAGGCCTGCCCGAAGATCGAAGAATCGATCAAGTGGGGCGTGCCCCACTTCGATTACAAGGGCATCGTCGCGAACATGGCGGCATTCAAGCAGCACGCGGCCTTCGGATTCTGGAGCCGGAAGCTGCTTAAGGAGAAGCTTGGCAAGGATGCCGAGACGATGTTCCCCGCAAAGGGCGAGTCGAGCATGGGCGGCCGCAAGATCCGCTCGCTTGCCGACATGCCGCCGGATGCACTCATCCTGCGCACCATCAAGTCTGCCGTCGCGCTCAATGAGGCAGGTGTACGGCCGTCGCGCGAGCTGAAGCGCAAGCCGCCAGTGAAGCCGCCGCCGTATCTCGTCGCGGCGCTCAGGAAGAACGCGAAGGCACGCGCCACTTTCGCGGGCTTCACGCCTTCGCAGCAGCGCGAGTACGTCGATTGGCTCACGGACGCGAAGCAGGATGCGACGCGCGAGCGGCGTCTCGCGACGACTGTCGAGTGGCTCTCCGAGGGCAAGCAGCTCAACTGGAAGTACCAGAACTGCTGATGCGATGACCTACCGCATCCAGGAATCCGCGGACGCCGTCGTCCTGGCGCCCGCGACGCCCGCCTCGGCGAGCGTCATCTGGCTGCACGGCCTCGGTGCCGACGGCCACGACTTCGTGCCGATCGTTCCCGAGCTCGCGCTTCCCGCCGTGCCCGGCGTGCGTTTCGTGTTTCCGCACGCGCGCGTGCGTCCCGTGACGCTCAACATGGGGATGCGGATGCGCGCCTGGTACGACATCAAGACGCTCACCGCCGAGGGACGCGCGGACGAGGAAGGCATTCGCGAATCGGTCGCCGTGCTCGCGCAATTCATCGCGGCCGAGCGTGCCGCCGGCATCGCGTCTTCCTGCATCGTGATCGCGGGATTTTCCCAGGGCGCCGCGGTCGCGCTCCATGGCGCGCTGCGCCATGCCGAGTCGCTCGCTGGCATCCTTGCGCTGTCCTGCTACCTGCCGTTGCAGGCGCAGCTCGCGGCCGAGCTTGCGGAGGCGAACCGTTCGACGCAGATCCTCATGTGCCACGGCCAGCAGGATCCCGTGCTGCCGTTTGCACTCGGTGTCATGGCCTGCAACTGGCTTCGCTCGAACGGGTACCGGGTCGAGTGGAAGGAATACCCGATGCAGCACCAGGTCTGCCTGCCGGAAATTCAGGACATCGCAGCGTGGCTTCGCGCCCGGCTCCCCGCGGAGCCGGCGCGCTGATGGAGTATCATTCGCCGGTCTTCAGGGGAGTCTCGCCATGGGCTGGATAATTCTCGCGATCATCGTCCTCGCCGTGTTATTCGTGATCGGCCTCTACAACGGCCTTGTCACGGCGCGGAACGCCTATAAGAATGCGTTCGCGCAGATCGACGTGCAGCTCACGCGCCGGCACGACCTGATCCCGAACCTGGTCGAGACGGTGAAGGGCTATCTCGCACATGAGCGGAATACGCTCGAGGCAGTCATCAATGCGCGGAACACCGCGGTCGCGGGCCTCAAGGCGGCGGCCGCGAATCCGGGCGACCCGGCGGCCGTGCAGCAGCTCGCCGGCGCGGAAAATGCGCTCTCCGGCGCGCTCGGAAAGCTGTTCGCCCTGGCCGAGGCCTATCCGGACCTCAAGGCGAATCGCAACATGATGCAGCTCTCCGAGGAGCTGACCACTACCGAGAACAAGGTCGCGTTCGCGCGGCAGGCGTACAACGACTCGGTGATGGGCTACAACAACCGGCGCGAGGTGTTCCCGAGCAGCATCGTCGCAGGCATGTTCAATTTCCTGCCCGCGCAGCTCCTCGAGATCGAATCGCCGCAGAAGCGCGAAGTGCCGGCGGTCAGCTTCGCCTGACCAGGAATTGCTGAGCTTCCATGGACTTCTTCGCGCGCCAGGCCGCGACGAGGCGGCAGTCGCGCTGGATGGTCGTCCTTTTCATCGTCGCGGTGATCGCGATCGTCATCGCGATCGACCTCGTCGTCGTCACGACCGTCGCGGTGCTCTCGCTCGAGGATGGCGGCCTGCTCGCGACGCAGGACATGTCGCTCGCGCGATATCCGGCCGTGGTGGTCTTGAGCACGATCGTCGTGCTCGGAACGATCGGCATCGCGAGCCTTACGCGCACGGTCACGTTGGCGGCCGGCGGCAGCAAGGTCGCTGAGCAGCTCGGCGGTACGCGCGTCGGCGCCGACACGACCGATCCGCTGCGGCGGCGCCTCAGGAACGTCGTCGAGGAGATGGCGATCGCCTCGGGCGTTCCCGTGCCGCAGGTCTACGTGCTCGACCGCGAGGCGGGCATCAATGCGTTCGCCGCCGGATACAGCCCTGCCAATGCCGCGATCGCCGTCACGCGCGGGGCGCTCGTACACCTCAACCGCGACGAGTTGCAGGGCGTCATCGCCCATGAATTCAGCCATGTCCTGAACGGGGATATGCGGCTCAGCACGCGGCTCATCGGGCTTCTCTTCGGCCTCACCATGATCGCGATGATCGCGCGCACGATCCTCCGGTTCTCGCCGCGCAGCAGCGGGCGGAAGGGTGGGGGCGGGATTTTCGTGATCTACGCGGCCGCCCTCGTGGTGCTGCTGCTCGGCTGGATCGGCCTGTTCTTCGGCCGCCTGATCCAGGCGGCGGTTTCGCGGAACCGCGAGTCGCTTGCCGATGCCTCGGCGGTGCAGTTCACGCGCGATCCCGGCGGGCTCAGAAACGCGCTCGTCAAGATCGGCGCGCTCGGTGCCGGCTCGCGTTTTGCGGACGCGGATGCGGAGGAAGTCGCGCACCTCCTGTTCGCCGAGGGAATCCAGCGCGTCTTCGCGACGCATCCACCGCTCGTCGAACGCATCCGGGAGATTGACCCGAGTTTCCAGCCCACTGAGTTCGAATCCGTCCGGCGCCGCCTGAACGAGGAGCGCGCTATGGTGGAGGAGGAGGCACGCAAGGACCCGTCCGCAGCGGCGCGGATGGGTGGCCTGCTCGAAGGCACCATCGTGCTTGCGCCGGCGGCCGTCGCGGGGCTCGTCGCGAATCCGGGCACCGGCCATATGGTGCAGGCGCAGCAGATGCTCGAATCGCTTCCCGATTCGTTCCGGCGCGCGGCGCGCGACCCGCGGCAGGCGACCGCGCTCTTTCTCGCGCTCGCGATCGACACCGTGCCGGAAGTGCGCGAGCGTCAGCTGGCTTACATCTGCCAGTACCTGGGCGGGGACTTCCATGAAGTCGTCAGGGCGATGCTCGCAGAAGTCGATGCGCTGGCGGCCGTGCAGCGCATGCCGGCCCTGCTTCAGGTGTTCGCCGCGCTCAACCAGCTCGCACGCGCGGAGCGTGTCGAGCTGCTGAAGTGCCTGAATGGCCTGCTGGTGCGCGAGAACCGCGCATCGGTTTTCGCCTATACGCTCAGGAAACTCGCGCAGGTGCAGCTACAGGACAACCTCGACGCGAGGCGGCGGACCGCGGGCTATCTCAGCGCACTGGGTGCGCGCGACGACCTGCAGGTGCTGTTCTCGGTGCTCGCCGCTGAGGGCAGCACGGACGAGCAGGCGGGGCGGCAGGCCTATGAGGCCGGAATCAAGGTAATGCTGCCCGGCATCCATCCGCCGTTCCTGCGGCTCAGTCACTGGCCGCCGAAGCTTGACCAGTCGCTCACCCGGATCGACCGGCTGCAACCCGCGGCGAAGAACCAGCTCGTGCAGGCGCTCGTGACCACGATCTCGCACGACCAGCGCATGACGGTCCCGGAGTCCGAGCTCCTGCGCGCGATCTGCGCCGCGTTGCACTGCCCCCTGCCGCCGCTCTATTAAAGGGGACGCGCCCCTCTAGAGGGGCGCGTCCCCTTTAAAGGTGCGCGTCCCCTTTAAAGGTGCGCGTCCCCTTTAAAGGTGCGCGTCCCCTTTTAGTGCCAGAGACCGAGAATCAGGCCGAACGGCGTGAACTGCACCGTCGAGGCTTCGGCAAGCGACTCGCGGTTCCGCGAAACCGCCGCCTGGACCAGGCGGCCTGCGGCGGCGGCGGCTGAATCCCGCGCGCGAATGAGCAGGCAGGCCGGCGGCTATACTCCGCCGCGTGCGCAGGCTCAACGAGTTCTTCTATCGGCTTCGTTGGGGAAGGCTCGAGGACCGGCGGCGCCGCGGCCTGATCCGGCTGCATAAACTTCTATCCCACACGACCTTCGCCGACAAGTACTGGATGGTCATGGGCCTGCTGCTCGGCTGCATGCGCGACGGCGCGCCCATCGCCTGGGATCGCGACTCGGATTTCGGCTTCATGGAGAACGACCTTCCACTTTTCCTGACGGCGATGCGGAAGCTGCGAGCCGAGGGTTACAACCTCCGCCCGCCGCAGGTGAACAACGACGGCCGCACCACCATGTGGACGCTGAAGTACGAGGCGGTCAGGTACGACTTCTTCCAGTTCGACCGCAACGGCGCGAACTTCCGCTGGTACTTCCACCAGCGCAAGCCTCCGCTGGAGCTGATCAGCGAGGTCCCGGCGCATGGCCTCGCCGACTTCGAGCTCTACGGCCGCCGCTGGCGGGTCCCCGACAAAGCCGAGGATGTCCTCGCGCGAATCTACGGCGACTGGCGCAAGCCCAATCCCGAATACCTTTACTGGCGCGACTGCCGCGCGATCGTCGAACGCTATCCCTGGACCGGTGAACGGAGGCCACCCGATTGAGCCTGCGCGAGGATATCGAACAGGCAATCGTGCGGATCGCGACGACCGGCCTCGTGCCCGCGCGCTGGTTCCTGAAACCACCTGACCCGTCCACGGTCAAGGCGCGAAGCGGCATTCTCGACATCGAGATCGTGAGCCACTGCTGGCAGTACGCGCACCTGCTCGCCTACCAGCTTTCCTCGCTCGTGAACTTCCCGCCGGCGAAGGCGCGCCTGCGCATGACGGTTTTCCATGCGCTGGAGGACACGCGCACGCGCGCGATGCTCGACTATTTCAGCGGGCTTGCGGTGCCGGGAGTCGCCTGGAACTGGCAGCCGCTGACGCCGCCTGAACTTTTCCGGCGCGCGATCGGCCGCAACCGCGTCGCGCGCTCGACGAAGGCCGACTGGATTTGGTTCACAGACTGCGACATCGTCTTTCATCGCGACTGCATCGATTCCCTTGCGATTAAATTGCAGGCCCGGCAGGACCTCCTGACCTACCCGAAGTTCGAGCGCATCACGCCGATGCTCACCGAGGACGACCAGGTCCTCGCTGCCGAGCGCGATCGCCCGCGCATCGTCGACATCGACACCAGCCAGTTCACGCTGGCGGCGAACCCGTCGAAGGCGAAGGGCGCATACCACATCGTCCACGGCGATGCGGCGCGCCAGTGCGGCTACTGTGAACAGATCCCCGTGTACCAGCGGCCCGCGCCGCGCTGGGCCAAGACCTACGAGGACAGCGCTTTCCGCTGGCTGCTCGGTACCGACGGCGTCGGACTCGAAGTGCCGGGCGTGCACCGGATCCGGCACATCCAGAAGGGCCGCTATGGCGAGAGCAAGACGGCGGCGCTGGTGCGTGGCAACATCCGGCGGGCAAAAGAAGGGATGCAGCGTTCATGAACAAGGTGGACAGCAAGACTTGGACGATCGCCGAGGCGGGCGCCGCGCTCGTGAAGTCCGGCGCGACATTCGTGAACCTGTTCAGCCAGGGCACGCTCGAGATCGAGATCTATCGTCCTGTAGGCATCGACCGACAGAAGCCACACAGGAAGGATGAACTTTACGTAGTCATCAACGGCAGTGGCACTTTCGTGCACGGAGAGGAGCGGACACCGTTCCACGAGGGCGATACGCTCTTCGTGCGGGCGGGCGTACTTCACCGTTTTGAGGATTTCAGCGCCGATTTTGCGACGTGGGTATTCTTCTACGGCCCTGAAGGCGGCGAGTAGGCACACCGCGTGGTAATTTGGCGTGCAATCTGGACGAACCGGAGGTTCCCAATGCGCATCGAAAGTTTTCGTCGGACCTGTGTCGCAATCGTCAGCCTTAGCCTGCTCGCGCTCGGACTGCAGGCGCCGGCTGCGGCCAGCGTCGTCGGCACGGCCGAGGCGATCGCGGCAGGCCGCAATGACGGCGCCCGCGCCGTGGTCGATGCGACCCTCGCCCGCGCGGACGTTCGCGAGAAGCTCGCGGAGTTGGGTGTCGATGCCGCCGCGATCGAGGGCCGCATCGGCGCGCTCTCGGAGCAGGAGCTCGCGACGCTCGCAGGTCAGATCGAGGAGGCACCCGCCGGCGGCGACGTGCTCGCCGTGATCGGCGTCGTGTTCGTGGTCCTTCTCATCCTCGAGCTCACTGGCGTGATCGACATCTTCAAGAAGACGTGATCCGGGGCGCGCCGGTCATCGCGGCACTTGCGGTCGCGCTGACCGGCTGCGCAGCCTCGCCACCACTCGTCGAGGGCTTGCCGACCTCGGCGCCGCCCCGAGTCGAACTCGCCTCGACGCCATTCTTTCCTCAGGAGGAGTACCAGTGCGGCCCTGCCGCGCTTGCGACCCTGCTCGTCGCGAGCGGTATTGCGGTCACGCCCGAGACGCTCGCGCCGGAAGTGTTCATTCCAGGGCGGCGCGGGAGCCTGCAGCTCGAATTGATCGGCGCCGCGCGCCGCCATGGGCGGCTGCCCTATGTGCTCGCGAAGACGGCCGACGAAATGATCGCCGAGCTCGAGTCCGGCCGGCCGGTGCTGGTACTGCAGAACCTCGGCGTGACGCAGCTGCCAATCTGGCACTACGCGGTGCTCATCGGTTACGACGCCGAGCGCAATGTCGCGCTGCTCCGGTCTGGCGAAGACGAACGAATCGAAATGCGCTGGCAGCGTTTCGCCGGCACTTGGCACCGCGGGGGGCGCTTCGCGATGACGACGCTGCCGCCCGGCAAAATTCCGCCGCACGCTGACCCGGCGCGCTTCATCGAGGCGGCTGCGGGTCTCGAATCGGCAGGGCAGCGGCACGCGGCGGCCGAAGCCTACGATGCGGCGATCGCCCGCTGGCCTGACCAACCGCATGCCTGGCTCGGGCGCGGGAACGTCGCCTACGCGGATGGAGATCGCCAGGGGGCCGCCGACGCGTATCTTCGCGCAATCATGCTCGCGCCTGACGATGCCGCGGCGAGAAACAATCTCGCGGAACTGCTGCTGGAGGCCGGCTGCCTCGACGAGTCGCGCAAGCAGATCGAGCGGGCGGCCGCGCTCGCAGAGGGCACGCCGTTTGCACCGTCCGTTTCGGACAGCCGGTCGAAGATCGACGCGAACGCCGTCAAACTTGCCCGTTGCCAGCTCGAGGATCGGGCCTGGCCGGACTGAGTCCCGTCAGGCCTTCGGCAGAACGTTGGCGTTGAGGCGGAACAGGTTCATCGGATCGTACTTCGCCTTGAGCGCCATCAGCCGCTCGAGGTTCGCTCCGTAGTTGTCGCGGTAGGCCGCGAGCGGTTCATCCGCATCGGCGAGGTTCGTGTAGAAGCCGTGCACAAGCGGAGTCAGCTCCTTCCAGGCCGCTCGCAACTTTTCGATCTTCGCCTCGGCGCCCTCGTTGCTGTCCCAGATGCCGATCATGCCCATCCAGTACAAGGCGCCGCGATTCGGGAAGGCGGTCGCATCCGGAGCAACCCGGTGATAGGCGCCGTCGACCGGATCGAAGAAGAGCATGAACTGGCCGGGGTAGCGCTTGAAGACGTTGAGTGCAAGGTCGATGCCGTCATCCGTGAGCTGGTTCAGGAACCCGTTTTTTACGTAGAAATACTTGCCGAACGCGGTCAGCTCGTCCGCTTTGCGCTGGATTTCGACGTACGGCTTCGGGGCGACATCGTCCGCGACTGGACCGCCGAATGCGCGCAGCGGTTTCAGGATCTCTTCACCCTTGACGCGGTCTCCCGACCAGACGATCTCCATCGACAAGATGGGCCCGTCCGGCGTCCCGACGAGCGCTGGCTCGGTGTGGAGCTCGACCGGCCAGTTCGCCAGGTTGTCGCGGAAATAGCGCAGGACGTCGCGGGCCTTCGCGATCGGCCACACCAGATCTCCGCCGAGGACGATCGGGTCCATGCGGTGGATGCGGTACTCGATCGCCGTCACGACGCCGAAGTTTCCGCCGCCGCCGCGCAGGCCCCACAACAGGTCCGCGTTCTCCTCCTCGGTCGCGCGCAGGAAGTGGCCGTCCGCCGTGACGACGTCGAAAGCGAGCGCGTTGTCGCAGGCGAGCCCGAATCGGCGGCCGAGCCGCCCGAAGCCGCCGCCGAGCGTGAGTCCCGCGGCGCCGGTGTGCGACACCGTGCCGGCGGTCGTTGCGAAGCCGAAAGCCGCGCACTCGTGGTCGAGCTGGCCGAGCACCGAGCCTGCCTCGAGATAGGCCCGTGTCTGCTCGGGCTCAACACGGACGCCCTGCATTGACTGCAGGTCGATGACGAGCCCGCCGTTGCAGGTGGACTTGCCGGAGATGCTGTGTCCGCCCGAGCGGACCGCCGTGAGCAGCCGATGCTCGCGCGCAAAGTCGACCGCGCGGCGCACGTCGGCCGTGCCGGTGCAACAGGCGATCAGCGCTGGTTTCTTGTCGAACATGCCGTTCCAGACGCGACGGCGGGCGTCGTAAGCGGGATTGCCCTGCAGGAGGAGATCGCCACGCAGGCTCGCGGCGAATTCCTCGATCGAAGAACCCGGCAATACGAGATCGCCGCCGTCGAGGGACTTCGCGGCGACTTCGCCTACATTCCTGAGTACTGCCGTCCAGCCTTTGAGCGGCCAGGCCGCAGCGACCGTGAGACCCGCACCGACAAACTCGCGTCGTTTCATGGGACTACCCTCCGGGCCGGACTCTACTCCCCGCGCCGCGCCAGCGCACGAGGGCGCGGATCGCGAATCCGATCAGGACGACGATGACGACGCTGACAACGGCCTTCAAGGTCGCCGTCGCGACGAGGGCGACGCAGGCGGCGAGCGCGAGCACGGAGACGACGACTCCGCCGCGCACGGGCACGGGTGCGGGACCTTCGCGGCGCCGCAGCACGATGAGTGCGGCCGCAGTCGAGCCGTAGGCAAGCATTCTTGCGATGACGAATATGGCCAGCAGGTACTTGAACGTGCCCGTGATCGTGAGCAGCCACGAGAGCGTCGCGTAGGTGATGATGGCGACATGCGGCGTGCGAAAGGCGCGGTGGATCGCGACGATCGGGCGCGGCAGGTCGCCGGATGCGCCGAGCGCGAAGATGTTGCGCGGCGAAACTAGCATCTGCACCGCGAGGCCGCCGGCGCAGGAAACGACCGCCGCCAGCGCCATCAACGTCGCGCCGGTCGGCCCGATGAAGCTCTCCGCGACGTCGGCGAGCGGCAGCTTCGAGGCGGCAGTGTCCGGCAGGACGCCGTAGCAGGCCAGCATCAGGAGCAGGTACAGGAGGCAGGAAATCGCAAGGCCGCCGAGGATGCTGACTGGAAGGTCCCGCTTCGGATCGCGCATCTCGCCCGCGACGATTGCGGCGACGTCGAAACCGACGCAGGCGAAGAGGGCAAGCTGCAATGCGCTCGAGAGGCCGTCGGGCTGCCGCGGCTCGTTGGCAGGAATCTCGCTCCAGCCAGCGAACCAGAGGCCGGCGAGCGCGATCAGGCCGAGCGGGAGCATCTTCGCGATCGTGAGCAGGTTGCCGACCCAGGCGCCGCGGGTGACTCCGCGGACATTGATCGCGGCCAGAAAGATAGTGAAAACCGTGATGGCTACGGCGCGTGGCCAGGGCGCCGCGAGCGCGGGCCAGAGTGCCGCCGCGTAGTCCAGCATGATCTGCGCGATCAGTGCGTAAGACGCGAGGCGTGAAACCGAGAAAAGCCAGCCCACCGTAAAGCCGGTGAGCGGGCCGAATGTGCGTTCGGCGTACACCTGCGGTCCGCCGGTCACGTCATAGCGGCTCGATACCTCGGCCAGCGAAAGGGCGAGAAACCCGACGACGACGAAGGCTATGAAAATAACGGCGAGGCTGTAGCGGCCGGCGTCGATCGCAAGTCCGGCCGGCATCGCGAAGACACCCGCACCGACGATCGAATTGATGCAGAGCGCGACAACGTCGAATCGCCCGAGCCCGCGATGGAGCCCGGGCGATTCGATCGGCCCGCTTGGACTCAAGCTGCGGTCGCCGCGGTCTTAGGGAGTAGCTGCCGCCGCGTTCTCTCCACCCGCATCCGAAGTGGCGCGCCACTGGCCGTCGACCTTGGCCCACGTGGTGGCGAACGAGCCCTGGATGGCCGGCTTCTTACCTTCGCCATCCGGGTCCACCGTGAAGCTGCCGGTTTCCACGGCAAGATCGCCGGAGCTCGCGACGCGCACCTGGTCCGAAGACCAGCTGACGAGCGCATCCGGAGTCTTCTTTATCTGCGCTTCCAGGGCGCCCTGAATCGCAGCCGATCCCTTGTAGGCCTTGTCGTCGGAGATCATGACCGCATCAGGCGCGAAGATCCCGTTGGCGATCGAGGCCGCATCCTTCGCATTGGCATAGTTCATCCACTCGCCTGAGCGATTACGGACTGCCTGTTCTTCGGCCGCGAGGTCGACCGCCGGTGCTTCGGCCTTCGGCTCCTCTTTGGGTTCTTCCTTCTTTGCGCAGCCTGTTGCGAACAGGGCAGCCGCAAGGGTCATCGCGAACAATGTGCGTGAAAACATGAGCCCTCCACCGGGTCGTTACCTATTGTTGCCGTAGTATACTCGCGCGCGCCAAATCCGAAGAAACACGAATAAAGGGCGTCAAGGTTGGTCTTCAACTCGCTCACGTTCCTCGTGTTTTTCGCCGTGCTGCTCGTGCTGCACCGGCTGCCCTTCTCGTGGACCACGAAGAAGGTCAACCTGCTGATCGCGAGCTACGTGTTCTACGCGGCCTGGAATCCGCCATTCATCCTGCTGCTCTGGGCCTCGACGATCGTCGACTGGTTCATTGCCCGCGGCATCTATGCCTCCCGCGACAAGAGCCGCGCGCATCGGCGCTCCTGGCTCGTGATTTCGGTCGCCGTCAACATCGGCTTCATCGGCTTCTTCAAGTACGGCGAGTTCCTGTTGCAGAACTGGCAGGCCCTGATGGCCTCGTTCGGCGTCACCTGGGTGGCGCCCGAGTGGGACATCGTCCTGCCGGTCGGCATCTCCTTCTATACGTTCGTGACACTGTCCTACACGCTCGACGTCTATCTCGGGCGCATCAAGCCGATCGGTTCGTTCCTGAACTACGCACTCTTCGTCACCTTCTTTCCACACCTCGTCGCTGGCCCGATCGTGCGGCCGACGCAGCTGACGCCGCAATTCGAAACGCCGCGGCAGGCGACGCGCGACCAGATGCTGTGGGGCCTCGGACTGATGGTGCTTGGCCTGTTCGAAAAGGTCGTCATCGCGGACGCCGGGCTCGCGAACGTGGCCGATCGCGTGTTCGGCGCGACCGATCCAGTCGGCATCGCCGATGCCTGGCTCGGGACGCTCGCGTTCTCCGGCCAAATCTTCTGCGACTTCGCGGGTTATTCGACGATTGCGGTCGGCGTCTCGCTCTGCCTCGGCTTCGCACTGCCGGACAATTTCCGGATGCCTTACGCAGCAATCGGCTTCTCGGATTTCTGGCGTCGCTGGCACATCTCGCTCTCCACCTGGCTGCGCGACTATCTTTATATTCCCCTCGGCGGCAATCGCGGCAGCGAAGCGCGCACCTACGTCAACCTGATGCTGACGATGCTGCTAGGCGGCCTCTGGCACGGCGCCAATTGGACCTTCGTCGTGTGGGGCGGTCTGCACGGCCTCTATCTCGCGGCCGAGCGCTGGATCCGAAGGCAGACCGGCGTTGCGGGCGATCCCGCGGGCGCGTGGAATCGCGTCGCGCTCGCATTGGTCACTTACCTGCTGGTCAATGTCACCTGGGTGTTTTTCCGCTCGGAGACATTTACCGGTGCGGCACGCATCCTGGCTGGAATGGCCGGCCTCGCGAACGACGCCGCGGCCGTGCTGCCGACGATCTACATGATCAAAGCGGGGGTTATCGTCACAGCAATCGTCTTAGTCCAGTGGCTCATGCGCAATCGGGAGCTCGAGGACGTGGTCGCACGCACGCCGTGGTGGGTGACGGGGTTGGTCACCGCCGCGATGCTGTTCGCGGTGATCATCGCGCAGGGCTCGGGCGAAGCCTTCATCTACTTCCAGTTCTAGGCGGCAGAAATGGCGCATCACGAACAGGACGACACGACGGTGCGGGTGACGCCGGTGGCGTGCTGGCCGGCGATCTGGTGGCTCGTCATCGCGATTGTCCTCGCGGCGTCCGCGGCATGGGAATGGCGGATGCGGGGGCTTGGACTGATTGCCGGCGATCTCGACGACAGCAAGTCGAACTGGTCGGTCGAGCGACGCAAGCTCGAGGCAGGACACCATCAGGGCGTTGTGATCCTGGGCAGTTCGCGCATCCTGTTCGACACGGATCTTGAAGTCTGGAAGGAGATGACCGGCCGGCGGCCGCTACAGCTTGCAGTCCCAGGCATGAGCGGCCTGCCTTTCTTGACTGACGTGGCCGACAACACAGATTTCGGCGGATTGGTCGTGATCGATCTTACCGAAACGTTCTTCCGCGAGCGCGGGCGGGTAAATCCGGAATTCGCCGGGGTGCTGGACGAGTGGAACGAAGAAGGGCCTGCGAAGCGATTCGGGCACAGGTTAGGTCAGTCCCTGTCCCGCCACCTGGCATTTCTCGATGACCAATACACGCTGGCGAAGTTTATTGAGCAACTGGACATTCCGAATCGCGATCAGATTCGCGATCCGTATCTGTCCGTCTGGAAGCTATCGGAGACTTACGACGACCGTCAGACCTTCCTCTGGCGAGAGATCGAAAGAAACGAGCGGCTGCGCGATCACGCCATCCGTGTCTGGCAATCCAGGACCCTGCCACCGCCGGCTGACGAGGAAATTGCCGTTGTCTGCGTGCGGGCGCGCGAGGCGACGGCCAAGATACAGGCGCGCGGAGGCGAAGTCGTTTTCGTCCGGGCGCCGTCCCGCGGCACCTACTACGAGCGAGAACTGCGAAACATGCCGCGAGTCGCAACCTGGGACCGGCTGCTGCGAGAGACCGGCGCCTTCGGCATCCATTTCGACGACTACCCGGACATGCAGGGACTCGATCTGCCGGAGATGTCACATCTTTCCCGCGACTCGGCGACTCGCTTCACGCGTGCGTACGTCGGGGTGCTTCGCGATCGGTACGTCGAGCTGCGATCGCTGGCGACCCCCCGGTCCTGACGAAGCGCAAAAAATGACGCACCACGAACAGGACGACATGACCGTGCGGCAGATTCCGCCGGCCCGCTGGCCGGCGATCGGCTGGCTGGTGCTGGTGCTCGTGATCGCGGCGACCGCCGCATGGGAATGGCGCATGCGCGCGCTCGGCCTTCACGCGGGTGATCTCGACGACAGCAAGTGGCACTGGGCAGTTGAGCGGCGCAGGCTGGAATCAGGGGACCATGACGGCGTCGTCATCGTCGGTTCTTCGCGAATACTGTTCGATACCGACCTCGACGTCTGGGAGGAGATGACCGGCCGCCGCCCCCTCCAGCTCGCGCTCGTTGGCACGAATCCAAGGCCAGTCCTGTTGCGGCTTGCCGATGAGACAGACTTCAGGGGCCTGATCGTAGTCGGCGTCACACCCGACCTGTACTTCATGGACCGATTCAGCGACCTCCCGCAGTACGCGGAGATACTCGATTTCTGGCGCAAGGAATCGCCGTCGGAACGGGCGGGGCACCAGATTGGCCTCGTCCTTTCGGAGCAGCTCGCTTTCCTTGACGAGGCTTATCGGCTTATGCCGTTGGTCGAGCGACTCGACATCGCGGACCGGACTGGCGTTCGTCGTCCGTATCTCGAGGTCTGGAAACTCGCGGAAACGTCCGCGGATCGACAGCACCGGATGTGGCCACGACTCGAGACCGACGCCCGCCTTCGCGATCACGCGCGGCTGGTCTGGGGCCCGTTCGACGGCTCGGGCCCCAAGCCCGAAAGCGTTTCGAAGGCGATCGAGGAATCCCGGCTTGCCGTCGAGAAAATACGTTCGCGTGGCGGCGACGTCGTGTTCATACGCGCACCGTCCGCGGGGCTTTACTACGAGAACGAGCAGCACTTTGCGCCGCGCGCCAGGACCTGGGACCGATTGCTCGCGGAGACCGGCAGTTTCGGAATCCACTTCGAGGACTATCCGGAAATGCGGAATCTGGAAGTGCCCGAGTGGTCACATCTCTCGCGCGCCTCGGCAACGAGGTTCACGCGCGCCTACGTCGAGGTACTACGTGAGCGGTACGTAGGGATGCGGACGCTTCCGGAAGCGAAGCCCGGATCCTGAGTCGCCGTCGCTTGCCGGTGCGCGCCGGAAGAGCTGGTGATTGCCGGGTTTCCAGCTCTCGCCTCCGCCGGGTCCCTTGATTACTGCCGGCCCCGCATAATACGCCGATGCCCAGCCGTTCATTGCAGCGCCGCCAGTTGAGCCGGACCAAGATCGAGCTCTTCACCCAGTGCCCGCGCTGCCTTTACCTCGACGTCGCGCGCGGCATTCCGCGGCCGAGCGGGCCTCCGTTCACTCTCAACAATGCCGTCGACTCGCTGATGAAGGCCGAGTTCGACCGTTACCGCGCCGCGGGCGAGCCGCATCCGCTCTTTGCGAGCGTGGGGCTTGATGCCGTTCCATTTCAGCATCCCGAGCTCGATGTCTGGCGGCAGAACTTCAAGGGCCTGCGCTGGCTGGACGACGAAACCGGCTGGACGCTTTCCGGCGCGATCGACGACCTCTGGAAGGCGCGCACGGGCGAACTGCTCGTCGCGGACTACAAAGCGACGGCGCGCGCGGAAATGCCGACGTCGAGGAATCTCTATCCGTCCTACCGCCGGCAGATGGATGTCTACCAGTTCCTGGTACGGCGCCAGGGTTTCGAAGTCAGCAATCGCGGCTGGTTCGTGTACACGAACGGTGACGGGCGCGCAGGCGTCTTCGGTGACAAACTCAGCTTCACGACGTCGATGGTGCCCTACGACGGCAACGACACCTGGGTGCTCGATGCGTTCAGGCGTGCTGTGGCGACCATCGTGCAGGGCGAGGTTCCGCGGCCGGGAGTGGACTGCGAGTACTGCGCCTACGTCGCGAGTGCCGCCAGTCCCGGTTAGCCAGTCGCCGGAAGCAGTTTCGGGTTACGCAACAACAGCGCCGAGACGAGCGAGACGAGCAGTCCCACCGGGAAAATCTCGAGGAATGTCATCGGGATCCGGAACAGCGGATTGGCGTAATTGACCCGCAAGGATTCCAGCTTCGCCATTTCCTCGGCCAGCGCCGATGCCGACAGGCCTTTCGCCTCGTGGGAGCGCTGGATCCCGGCGATGTACTCGTCCATGAATGCGTAATCGGTCATCGCCAGGTAGGCCTCCCACCCTATGACATAGGCGATGCCCGCGGCTGCGGCGATTCCGAGCCCCATCGCGAACGCAGAACCGAACTTGATCACGCCCCCGCGCTCGACATCGCGATAGCGTTTCACGCCCACGAAGATGAAGGTCAGCGCCACCAACATCACGAGGTAGCCGAACCAGTGGGAACTGAGGAAGCTCCCTTCGCCGCCGAGTACGATCCCGGTGGTCATCGTCGCGATGATCACGAAGCCGGACAGCAGACCGTAGGTCATGAAGTATTTCATTTTGATCTCCTGTCAGGCCTGGGACAGCGTCAGCACGTTGCCTTCGGGGTCGGAGAAGAAGGCCACCTTCGACCGCCCGTCGGGTGACGTCCAAATGCCGAGCGCATCCTGGCCCATGCCCTCATGGATGTTGAATACGATCCCGCGGTCGCGCAGTGACTTTACGGCGGCGCCTATGTCGTCCACATTCCAGCCGAGCACCGGATGAGGATTGGCGGCGTAGTCCGGCATCACGGTCATTCGCAAAAGGCCGCCCCCGAGGTCGATGAAATCGCCGAAATCGTCCGAGCTCTGAAGCGCGAGGCCGAGCGTTCCGCGATAGAAGTTCAATGCCCGCTCGCGATCCCTCACGTAAAGGAAAGCAACGGGAGTGCTGGTTGGCAGGATATTCATTTCGTGTCCCCGATCATGGTTGCCGTTCAAGCGCGACACTCAGCCCGGGAACGCCCTGGCGCCATCACCCAGATGGATGATTCCGGTGATTTCACCCGTCTGGACTACGGGATCAGTGCCAGCTCGCGCGCCTTGTCGATCGCCTGGATGCGACGCTGCACTTCCAGCTTCTCGTAAACCTTGGCGACATGGGTCTTGACCGTATTCGGCGAAATATCCAGTTGCCTCGCCATCTCTTTCGTCGATCGGCCGGAAGCCAGGAGTTCCAGTATTTCGCATTCACGAGGCGTGAGGCCGAGCGAACGCACAGCGGCGTCGTTGCGCTCGAACGACGATGGCGTGCGGCGTCGGGTCAGCCGATGCCCCACCCACAGGCCAAGGCCAGCAAAGCCGGACACTAGCAGGATGATGTAGATCTCCGTCGAAAAGGCGCGCGTCAGGTAGCGGTATTCGAGCCACTCGAGCCCCGCGACCGCGAGGGCGAGCGCAATCGCGTAGAGAAAGACCATCCGCGCCATGGCCGTCAGTGTGACTCGGCCGTGGGCTCGGGCGCCAGCAGGTACCTGATCAGGCTGTCGAGCAGGGCGTCGTCGCTCGTGAGCGAGTCATGCTTTGCGCAGACAAACAGGTCCTGTTGCGTTTCCATGCCCTCCTGCTCGTGGGACGGAACCTCGCGATCCATGTTCCCGCGCGAGAGCAGGGACGAACGGGTGACGCTGCCGTCGCCCGCCTCGAACATCAGCGTCTCGTAATCGACGCCGGGCATCGGCATCAGGATCTGCTCCGGCCGCAGGCGTGCAATCGACTCGCCGCCCACGTTTTCGAAGACGAGCCGCCGCGGCGTGGGGATGCAATCGCTCCCGAGCAGGAGCGGCTTGATGAGCGGCACGTCGCCCGCGGGCGCCATTAGCGACCAGACAAACCGCCGCCCGCGCTCGAGTCGCTTCTGGAACCAGCGTTCGAAGATTTCCTGCAACGGCCACAAGCCGCGCTGACGATCCATGCGGCGCTGGATGCGGTGGTCGAAGATGGACCAGTTGTAACGGCGCCAGAACTCGACGTCGAAGAGATCGAAACCGAGTCGCTTGCCCTGGATGTTGACGAGCCAGTCGGCCAGCGGGTGCGGGAAGAGCTGGAACGTGGACGGCATCGTCGCGACGCCCTCTGTCGGCAGTCCCGAGAATCCGACGCGGTATCCATTCAGGAACTTGTGAACGGCAGTGACCGTGCCCTGGTTCGGCGTGCCGAGCAGGACGACCCGGCGGAGCTTGGACAGGCCGAGGCCGGTGACTGGGAAGGAGTTGCCGTCGAGCACGTCCACGGTGCCATAGCGCTCGTAGTAGCGCACGACGAGGCCACCCATGCTGTGCGCGATCACGTCGACGCGGAGATAGGGATCCTTGTAATCGATCCGGATCTGCTCGATCAGCTCGTCGAGCTTCTTCACGGTCTTGACGTTGTCCTGGCGCCAGTCGTAGGTGAAGACGTAGAGGCGCGCCTTCTGCTGCACGACGGCGCGGCCCGGCTGAGATGGCCGGTAGCCGCCGGCCTCGCGGAGCTCCTTGACGATTCGCCGGTAGAAATCCTTGCCGACCGCGCCGTCGAACAGGCCGCTCGCCACGAGCCCGTCGTCGATCGGCTCGAGCGTCTCCGGGTCGATGCGAAGCGCGAGGTCCTCGTAGTTGCTGGTCAGGAGTTTGCGCGTCGTGCCGGGCCAGAGCTCGACGCCATTGTCTGCTCGGGCGAGCCGCGAACCGAGGAGGCCCGGAATGAGGATGACGGGGACGCGGTCGACCGTCGCGGAATGCGCCGGGTAAAACTGCTCGATCGCCGGTCCCGCGGACGTGCAGGAGCCGAGGAACGCGGTGCAAAACAGCAGGGCAGGCAACGCGATGCGGCTGCGCAAGGCGCCATACTCCAAAGGTCAGGTGGCGGGTGGCAGCAGTTTATACATTACGGGCGTCACCAGCCGGGCGAGCAGCGTCGAGCTGATGAGTCCGCCGATGATCACGATCGCGAGCGGCGAGTAGAGCCCAGAGCCCTGGATCGCGAGCGGCGTCAGGCCGCCGATCGCCGTCATGGAAGTCAGCAGGATCGGCAGGAAGCGCACTTCGCCGGCCTCGGCGATCGCGTCGTCGAGCGCGCGGCCCGAAGCGCGGAGCCTGTTGGTGAAATCGACGAGCAGGATCGAGTTCTTTATCTCGATGCCGACGAGCGCGATCATGCCGATGAGCGAGGTGAATGAGAGGGTATAGCCCGTCAGGAAAAGCGCGACGAGCCCGCCGGTGATGCCGAGCGGCACGACGCCGAACACGATCAACATCGAGCGGAAGCTGCCGAATTCGAGCACGAGGACGGCGAGGATCCCGAACACCGCGACCAGCATCGCGACGCCGAGACCGGCGAAGCTTTCGCTGCGCGCCTCGACTTCGCCGGCGGCGACGTAGCGGTAGCCCGGCGGCCAGGAGATTGCATCGAGGCCCGCAATGACTTCCCGCGTCAGCTCATCGGTCGCATATCCGGTCGCGGGCCAGGCCGTGACGGTCACGGCCCGCTCGCGGTTGTAGCGCTTGATGAGCGGGGCGGCCGTGTGGAACGCGGGGTCGCTGATCTGGGCGAGTGGAACTTGCTGGCCCGCGGCCGAGGAAACCTGGATCGACTGCAGCAGGTCCAGTGTCGGGCGGCCGTCGATCGGCAGGCGGAGCGTGATGTCGTACTCGTCGCCATCCGGCTCGCGGAACTTGCCGGCGGCGAGTCCGGCGACTGCGAGGCGTACGGTCCGGTCGGCCTCGACCGCGCGGACTCCGAAGAGCGCCGCCTTCTCGGTGTCGATGTTGAGATCGAGGTCCGTGCGCTGCAGCCGCATCGCATTCATGACGTCGCGCGTGCCGGGAACTCCGGCGATGAGTTTCTCGACTTCGCCCGCGAGCAGCCGCAGGGTCTCGATATCCGGGCCGATTACGCGGATCTCGATCGGCGCCGCGACGGGCGGGCCGTTCTCGAACTCGTGCACGCTGATGCGGGCGCCGGGATAGCCCTCGAACGACTGCCGAAGCGCATCGAGCATGCGGCCGGATCTCGCGGGATCGTAGTCCTCGATCTCCGCGAAGACCTCGGCGATGTTGGCCGAGGAGTTCCGCGACAGCACGTTGTAGTAAATGCGCGGGTTCTCGTGGCCGAGGTTCGAGAACCAGTAACGGACCGCCTTTGTCTTCGCAAGTTGGCCTTCGACGAAGCGAAGCGCGCGATCGGTCTCGGCGAGGCTCGCGCCATCCGGCGCCTCGATGCGGACGCGAAACTGCGGAATGTCCGCGGTCGGGAACAGGCTGAAGCCGATCGCGGGTACGAGGGTGAGGGAGAGCGCGAACACACCGAGCGCCGCGGCGAGCGTCGTGCGCGGCCGCGAGAGGCCCCAGCGCAGGGCGGGACCATAGATCCCGTGAATGGCACGCATCAGGCCGCCGAGGACGCGATCCGAAATCTCATCCGATCGGTCGACGACGTGGCGAATCTGCGCGTAGGCCCGGGCAATCCAGGGGTTCGGCGGCACGCGCGGCTCGCCTCCCCGCAGCAGGCGGCTTGCGAGGAACGGAATGATGGACAGCGCGATGAAGAACGACGCCAGGATCGTGAAGAGCACGGCTGCGGGAAGCGATCGTATGAAATCGCCGGGGCCTTCCGGCAGGAAGAGGAGCGGCAGGAAGGCGAGCAGGAGCGTGACCGTGCAGCCGAGCACGGCGAGCCAGATCTGGTCGGTCGCCGCGATGGCCGCCTCGCGCCGCGGCATACCCTGGCGGACGTGGCGCGCGATGTTTTCGACGACCACGATGGAGTCGTCGACGAGCAGGCCAAGCGCGACGACGAACCCGGCGATCGAGAGCTGGTTCAGCGAGAAGCCGAAGAGATAGAGCGCGGCGAGGCCGATCGCGAGCGACAACGGGATCGAGATCATCACGATGCCCGCGGCGCGCAGCCCAAGCGGCAGGAGTGTCAGGATGACGAGCGCGATCGCGATCGTGAAATCGACCTGCAGGCGCGAAAGCCGCCGGTCGACGTTCTGCGACTGGTCGAATCCGCGCTCGAGGCGGATGTGCGCGGGCAGGGCGGTCTCGAATTGCGGCAACCGCCCGTAGATCGCGTTGCGCACGTCGAAGACGTTCAGGTTGTCCTTCATGCTCGCCGTGACGAACACGGCGCGCTTGCCGTTGTAGCGCCCGAGGTAGCGCTCCTCTTCGGCGCTCCAGCTGATGTCCGCGAGGTCCCGGAGGCGCACGACGCCCTCGCCTCGCGCGCTGACGACCGTGTTGCCGATCTCCTCGAGCGATTCGTAGCTGCCCGAGGTTTTCAGGTTGTAGCGGCGAAGTCCGACGTCCACGGCGCCGCCGGGGATGCTGGCGTTCTCACCCTGCACGGCCGCGATCACCTCGCCGAGCGTTACACGGGCGTTCTCGAGCCGCTCGAGGTCGATCGCCACGCGAACTTCAGGCCGCGGATAGGCCCAGGTCTCGGCGCGGCGGACGCCGGGGGCCGTTTCGATCAGTTCCTCGAGGTTCTCGGCCTGCTTGCTGAGCTCGCGCCAGTCGGCCGTTTCGCTGAGCAGCGCGAGCTGCACGATGTTGACCGTGCCCGGGGTGAACTGCCGGATCTCGACCGAGAACACATCGTCCGGCAAGGACGATCGCACGACGTTGACTTCGCGCACGACCTCGTCGTACTTGCGGTCCGGGTCTGTGCCGTAGGTGAATTCGATCTCGACCAGTGCGAGCCCGTCGAGCGCAGAGCTATTGAGGCGCTTGATGTCCTCGAGCTCGGAGAGCGCGTCCTCGATCGGGTCGACGACGAGCCGTTCGACGTCCTCGGGATCGGCGCCCGGGTACTGGACGAGAACCAGCGATCCCGGGAACTTGAGCGAGGGATCCTCGGCGCGCGGAATCGACGACAGCGCCCAGAGGCCGGTCGCGATCAGCATCGCGAACACGACCAGCGTGAACTGCCAGTGCCTGACCGAGAACGACCAGAGGCTCATTCGGTCGGCTTTCAGGCGCCGTCGAGGACGCGGACCGGCTCGTTGTCGTCGAGCCAGGCTGCGCCTTCCGTAATGACCTGGTCGCCGGGCGCGAGGCCCGCGACCACCTCGATGCGCTCGCCGAGCAGGCGGCCCGTTCGCACCGAAACCCTGCGTGCGACGTTGCCCTTCGCGACGACGAAGACCGTCGCGAGGCTGCCATCCGCTTCGAGCAGGGAAGTGACCGGCACGACGGCAACGCTTTCCGCGTCGGGGTCCGCAATCACGACTTTCGCGACCAGGCCTTGAATGAATCGCGCGCCGGCCGGGTCGACGGAAACCTTCATCTCATAGGTGCCGGTTTCAGGATCGGCGGCCGCCGCGATCTCGATGACTTCTGCGACGAACCGGCGCCCTGGATAGGCGTCGAGCGTGACTTCCGCGGCGCTACCGGCCTCCACGCGCACGATGTCCCGGTCGGCAAGCGAGGCGCGGACGATCCATCCCGCGGTGGTGTTGCCAACTACGAGGACCGGTTGTCCCGCAGCCACCTGCTCATCCGGTTCCGCTAGCTTTCGCAGCACGACGCCATCGCCTGGCGCCTCGATTCGTGCATGGCGCGCATTGAAGGCGGCGGAGCGCAATTGAGCCGCGGCGACTGCGTTCGCAGTGGTCAGGTCCTCGACTTGCTCGCGCGTCGCGACCTCGTCGGCGAAAAGCGCCTTGCCGCGCTTGAGGTCTCGCGCGGCCTGGTCCGCGACCGCGCGCGCCTGGGTCACGGCGGACGCGACCTCGTCGTCGGCAAGCAGAGCGAGCAGCTGGCCCTTCTTGACTTGCGCACCCTGTTCCACGGCGATCGTGCGGATCACGCCGCCGGTCTTGAAAGCGAGGCGAACTTCGTCGGCGGGCGCGAGCACGCCGATTGCGCGCAGTGACTCCGCGGCGGGCACTGTCTCGACTGCGGCGACGCGCACCGGCGCTGCGGTCTTCGCCGGATCCGGGTCCGGGCCGTTCCCGCAGCCTGCGGCGACGAGAAATCCTGCGACGATGACGACGTGAAATCCTTTCTTCATGGTTCCTGCTCCATGCCACCCATCGCATACTCGACCTGGGCCAGCGCGCCAAGCGCCTGGAATCGTGTGACGTTTCCGTTCAGCCGCGCCTGCGTGAGGGCGCGTTGCGAATCGAGGTAGTCGGCGGGCGTTACCTGGCCAAGGTCGCGCTTCTTCGCGACGATCGTATAGGCCGCTTCGGCCGCCTCGACGCGGCGTGTCGCTGTGGCTAAAGAGGCCTCTGCGACTTCCAGATCCGTGATCGCCTCCTGTACCTCGATGCGGATCTGCGTCTCGGTGAGCGCGCGGCCGGCTGCGAGTTCCGCGGATTGCGCGCGCGCGGCGCGGATCGCGGCCAGGTCGCCGCCGCCGTTGAAGAGGTTGAACCGCAGGATGACGGACGCGAGGACGTAAGAGTCCTGGTCTCTGTAATCCCATTCTTCGCCCTGCGTCCCGGCATCGACCGCGAACGCAAGCTGCGGCTTGAATGCCGCGCGGGCTGCACGCTCCGATTCGCCTGCCGCGGCGAGGCCGGCATCGAGTTCCCGCAGTTCCGCCCGGCGACCAACCGCCGACTCTTCGAGCGCGATCCCGCGGGTCGCCGGAATGCGGTCCGCGAGCCGCGGAAGGTCCGAGTCGGTGACGCTCGCAACCTCCGGCTCGCGCTCGAGCGGGGCGTTGAGAAGCAGGTTCAGGTAGCGGCGGGAGAGGTCCTCCGCGGCGCGCGCGCGCAGGAGCTGTTGCGAGATCTCGAGGCGCTCGGCCTCGGCGCGCAGCAGCAGGTCGCGCGTCACCTTGCCGTTGCGATAGAGGCTGTCGTTGACGCGCTCGTTTTCCGTGGCAAGCAGCTCGGTCGCCTCGAGCACACCGACGGATTCGCGCGTGGCGAGCCAGCGGTAGTAGGCCTGGCGCACGTCGCGCGCGAGCCGCAGCTGGAAAGCCTGGAGACCAAAGCGCGAAGCGTCGTAGACATGGCCTGCGCCGCGACGCTCGGCCGCAAGGCGCGCATCGTAGATCGGTTGCGTGAGCCGGACAAACGAGTCCTGCTCGCGCTCACGGAGAAACCGGAAGTTGAGGTCGAGCGCGGGAATCTCGATCTCGCGGCCGCCATTGGCTTCGCTGTAACGCAAATGCAGGTCGATCTGCGGCAGGAACTGCGCACGCGCCTGGTCAAGGATCGCGAGGCGCTCATCGACATTCGCCTCCACCTGGTCGAGGCCGAGGTTCGATTCGAGGGCTTCCGTGACGAGCGCATCGGTGATGCGGCGGACTTCGGGAGTTTCATCTGACCGAACCGCGGGCGCCACGGCGAGGAGTGCGAAGAGCGCCAGGACCGGGAAGTGAAACTGAGCAATTGTCGAGTAATTGGACATGTGTCAATTCATGGGCGAAAAAATCAGGGCCCGACTTTCGCGGCCAGCATGTAGCGAAGCATTGCGAAGGATCCTTCCATCAACTGAGGTACGTCGACGCCCTGGCGGGCAATCTCGACGGTCTTGTTCGTGGCGATCTGGATCAGGCCGTGGGTGAAGGCCCAGAGCATGATGCAGACCTGCACGGGGCTCCCGAGATCCTTGCGGATCGTGCCGTCGGCCTGGCCCTGCATCAGGGCCTGCACGATCACCTGGATCACGGCATCGCCGGCGGCGGCGCAGGCCTCCTCGGCCGGCTGGCCCGCGGCCTGGTGCGCGTGGAACCGGGTGCAGGCGTCGAAACGGTAGGGCTTTTCCTGCTGGAAGAGCACATAGGCGCGGCCGATGGCCTGCACCTTGTCGATGCCTGTCTTGTGCATGCCTGCAGCAGCAACGAATCGCTCGCGCAACTCGATCAGCGCGCGCTCGGTGATTGCGTGCAGCAGGTCGTTCTTGTCGCGGAAGTAGACGTAAAGGAGGGCGCGCGAAAGCCGTGCGCTTTTCGCGACCCGATCCATGGTGACGGCGTCCCAGCCGACGTCGGCGTACAGCTCTTCGGCCGCATCGACCATCTCCGCGCGGCGGCGCTCTTTCTCTTCTTCGCGGCGGACGGCGACGTAGGACATACTGGCGAGCCTAGTCTCGGATTGACATGATGTCAATGATTAAACAGTTGTACATAGTCCTGTACCTCAGCCTTGGCCTGGGCCAACCGGCAGTTGCACAGGAAGCGAGAAGTGAAGCAGTCGCGAAGGCCCGTGCCGTCGTGCTGGAGATCATGAAGACACATTCGATTCCTGGCATGTCGGCCGCCGTCGCCGTGAATGGCAAGATCGTCTGGTCCGAGGGCTTCGGCGAAGCGGACCTGGAGAACCATGTACCGGTCCGCACGACCACGCTGTTCCGGCTCGCGAGCGTTTCGAAAATGATCACCGTTGCGGCAGTGGCGCGCCTGGTCGAGGAGGGCCGGCTTGAACTCGATGCGCCGGTGCAGAAATACGTCCCTGACTTTCCCGAAAAGCCCTGGCCCGTGACGGCGCGCCAGCTCGCGGCACACGTCGCCGGGATCCGGCACTACCGCGACGACGATCCCATCAGCGACTGCAACAAGCCGTTCCCGACGCTGGTCGAGGGCCTCAAGATCTTTCAGGACGATGCTCTGCTATTCCAGCCGGGCACGGCGCACTCCTACTCGAGCTACGGGTACAACCTTCTCGGCGCGGTCGTCGAAGGCGCGTCCGGCAAGGACTACCTCGCGTTCCTCCAGGAGGGCGTGCTCGATCCGCTCGGCATGCGGCATACCGTCGCCGATCGAAACAAGCCCGTCATCGAGGGGCGCGCGCGGTTCTACGAGGTGAGCGACGACAAGCAGGTCGTCAACGCGACCTGCATCGACGTCTCCTACAAGTGGCCCGGGGGCGGGATGCTCGCGACCGCCGAAGACGTCGCTCGCCTCGGTTCCGCATTCCTGAAGCCCGGCTTTCTCAAGCCGGAGACCTTGAAGCTCGTCTTTACGCCACTGCGTCTCGCATCAGGCGAGGAATCGCCGCGCCACGAGGGGCTCGGCTGGAGGATCGTGACCCGCGAAGACGGCGGGCGGGTCTTCCAGCACAGCGGAAGCCAGGAGGGCGCACGCGCCTACGCCTACCTTGACGAGAATTCCGGCGTCGCGGTCGCGCTGTTGTCGAACATGTATGGAATGTACGGGGAAAAGGAATCCGGCGAGATTGCGGCCCTGTTCGCCCGCTAGGCTAGTCCACCCGATTGCGCCGTCCGCCTGAACGGAAGGACTCGACATTCAGCGCCAGCTCGTCGATGCACCGCTGGCGCGCCTCGCGCGCGGCCCAGGCGACATGCGGCGTGACGATGAGATTCGGAATGGATGGATCGAGGAGCGCGTGATCGGGCGGCGGCGGCTCGCGCTCGAACACGTCGATGCCGGCGCCGCCGAGGTGATTTGCCTTCAGCGCGTCCGCGAGCGCCATTGTGTCGACGAGCGCACCGCGGGCCGTATTGATCAGCACGGCATCCGGCTTCATGCGCGCCAGGCGCTCACGGCTGACGAGGCCGCGCGTGGCGTCGGTCAAGGGACAGTGCAGCGACAGCACGTCGAGCGTGGGCAGCATCTCGTCGAAGTCGCGACGCCCAGCGACGGCGGCGCCGCCCGGGCGATTTGCGATGACGACTTGCATGCCGAGCGCGCGTGCGAGCCCGGCGACCGCCTTTCCGAGCGTGCCGTAACCGACGATCCCGAAGATCCGTCCTTGTAGTTCCCGGATCGGGTAGGGGAATACCGAAAACTGGCCCGCCTGCTGCCAGCGGCCGCTCGCGACGAGTGAGTCGTATTCGGCAAGCCGGTGGGTGAGCGCGAGTAGCAGGGCGAAGACATGCTGGGCTACGGAGGAAGTGCAGTAGTCCCTTAGATTGCAGACTGCGATGCCCGCCTCGCGCGCGGCCGCGAGATCGACGTTGTCGACGCCGGTCGCCGTGAGCGCGATCAGTTTCAGTTGCGGACTGGCCGCGATCGTCGCGCGATCGAAGACGGACTTGTTCGCGAATACGGCTTCGCATCCGGCAATGCGGGCGGGAACGTCGGCTTGAGGGGTCTGTTCGTGCAGCACGATTCCCGGGACTGCGCGCTCGAGCGGTCCGGGATCGAGGTCGCCGTTGCTGACAGTGCCGAAGTCGAGGAAAACCGCGCGCAAACTCAGCCTGGCTCTTCGAGCAGGCCGTCGACCAGCGCAGTCAGCTCGCGGCCCTGTTCCTCATGATCCTTGCCCGCCGCGGGCCCGGCGAATCCCGTGTGAATCTCGCGCACCAGCCCTTTGCGGTCGATCACGAACAGTGTTGGATAGGCCTTGAAGGCAGCGAGCTGCGGCAGCTTCTTCAGGACATCGTCGTCCGTCACCGTCCCCGCGACCAGGACCGGATAGTCGATCGCAAACTTGTCGATGAAATCCTTCGCGGCTTTGGCCGAGCTCGCGAAATCCGGCGTGCGCTCGAACATGAGCTGGATGACTTCGAGCCCCCGGTCGCGCCGGGCGGCCAGCAGTTCCTTCAGGAACACCGCCTCGTCATGGCAGTTCGGGCACCAGCTTCCGCCCACGGTGATGAGCACGACCTTGCCCGCGTGGCTCGCATCCGGAAACTCGTGTGTGTTGCCGCCGGCATCCGGAAACCGGAACTCGAGCCGCTCGATGCCGGGCTTGAGCGCGGTCTTCGCGGCCGGGTTGTCGAGTTTCGCCGTCGGGTCGCGGCGGCCGGAGAACGTGTCGTGCGAGCCGCCGCCCGTGTACTGGTCCCCGGAGAGGACGCCATCGCGACCGAGCCGGGCGAGATAGAGGTATGCAACACCACCGTCGAAACGCGAGAGGAAGAGAGTATCCCCGCGCGCCTCACCGGCGATGTAGCGGTCGTCGCCGCTCTGGCGCAGCACTGTGCCCGTCACAATATGTCCGTCCTGCGTGAGGTCCGCGATCGCGGCGCTCTCCTTGCTATCCTCGTCCCGGTAAGTGAGCGCCCAACGCCCGGAGAAATCCAAGGGCGCCGCATCGGGCTTCGGAAAGAAGCGCCAGCTCTCGCCCGGTACCGCGACCAGCCGCAGGTCCCGGACCACGCCGCGTGGCCGCAGGATGGACAGGCTGCCTTCGAAACGTTCATCGACGAACTGCGCCTCGATGCGATTCTGGTAGCCGGGCATCTGGATCGCGAGCCGATCGCCATCGAGCTGGACGTTTGTCGCCCGCACGCGTTCGGGTCCGTTGATGAGATAGGCGACGATCGCCCCTTCCTCCTCGGCGAGCTCGAGACCGAAGGGAAGGTCGCCGCCGTCGACCGAGGCGACCGCGCGATAGGTTCCGAGCGGCGGTCCATTCGCCTGGCCACAGGCGAGCAGGATGCCGGCGATTGCGAGGAGGGCGAACTTGATGCGCATGGCGGATGCCGCGATCACAAAGTCGATGCCGGCCGCGGGAAGCCGTCCGGTCCCGCGCGCCACGGCTCCCAGGCGATGGCGATGCGGCCGATGGCGATGTCGGACTTGCGGGGCGAGATCCGGACGCGCTCGAGCGCGATGCTCGAGGGATCGAGCGTCGCTGTCAGGTCGGAGGCTTCCTGCTCGATGCGCTTGAGCAGTTCATCGCGCTCGGCCGTGAGCGCCTCGAGGCTGTCGTCCGCGCGCGAGACGTCGCCGCGCTCGCTGAACACACGGCCCGCCGAGCGGGCCGCAGAGCCTGCGCGTGTCGTCGCGACACTGCGGCCGCCGAAGATCGCGCCGAGGACGGACGTGCCGATCGAGATCGCCGTGTCGAGCTTGCGTTGCGAGTATTGGGACTTCTCCCGTTCGACGCGGTCCGCCGCGCGCCGCAGGCGGTCCTCGATCGACTTGAGCTTGGCCGCATGCTTCACGCGCAATTTCGTGACCTCCCGGTCGCGATGCTCGCGAAGGCCCTGGGCGAGGCGGGCGCGAAAATCGCCCTCGCTCTCGCCGGCATTGGAAGTCAGTTTGAGCGCCCTGGCGGCGAGCAGCTCGACGGCGCCGTTCTGGTAGAGCGAGGCGGCGAGCGCCTTGCCCCAGTCGGCATAGTTCTTTGCGGCGAGTGCGGCGGCCGGAAGCTCGGAGAATGTTGCACCGTCCACCGGACCCTGGGCCGTCACCGCCTCAAGTTTCTGGATTGCAGTGGCCTCCGCCCATTCGGGGGAACCATTGCCATCGGCGAGCGGCGCGAGCCAGGCGCTGCGTGTCCAGCTGTCGACGCCGGCGGGCTTGTCCGCGTAATGCAGCTCGGCTGTCGCGACGATGCGCGGCCGGTAAACGAGATCGCCGCTGCCCGGCTTCGCCGCGAGAAATATCTCCTCCACGCCGGATGGAAGCGCCGGCCGGGCGGCGGGTATTGGAGTTGCGCTAGTGGCCGTTGCGGGCTTAGTAGGTTCCGCGGCCTTCCGGGACGACATGAGCCGCGTGATTTCCGGAAGCGTCAGCGGCCCGCGCAGCCAGGAGAGTGCCCAGCGCGTGCGGAAAAGGATCGGCGCGTCGTCGTTGACGTTCCGCATGAGGAAGACGCGCGGCGCAATGCCGGCCATCAACTTCTCGAGCGCGCTCCGGTCGAATCCCGCGCCTGCCTGCGCGCTCATAAGGCCCTCGATGACGCGCTGCTGGTCGCGCTCGGTCTGCAGCCGCCCGATGAACCAGGTGCCCGCGTTCGACAATCCCTTGTAGTCGAGGTCAACCGGGTTCTGTGTCGCGAGCACGACCCCGAGGCCGAAGGCGCGCGCCTGCTTTACAAGCGTCAGCATCGGCAGTTTCGATGGCGGCATCGCCGTCGGCGGGAAGTAGCCGAAGATCTCGTCCATGTAGAAGAGGGCGCGAAGCGCCGCGGTGCCGGGCTGCCGGCGCATCCACGCCACCAGCTCGTTGGCGATCAGGGTGACGACGAACATGCGCTCGGCATCGTTGAGGTGTGCGATGGAGATGATCGAAATCCTGGGCTTGCCATCCGGCGTGAACAGGAGCCGCTGGATGTCGAGCGCCTCGCCCTCGAGCCAGACGCCGAACCCCGGCGAGGCGAGCAGGTTGTTGACCGACATCGCGAGCTCGAGCCGGTCTTTCGCCGGGTAGAAGGTCTCGACGTCGAATACGCCTACTTTCTCGAAGGGCGGTTTCTGGATCGCGCCGATGAGGCCCGCAAGATCGAGGGCGTTTCCCTTGCTCCACGCGGAATCGACGATCGCAGAAAGCAGGATGTGCTCGCGACTCTTCAGCGGATCCGCGGCGATGCCGACAAGCCCGAGCAGGCCCGCGACTGCGGCGGAAATACGGTCGCGCGTCGCGCCAGCTTCGCTGCCCTCCGGTGGAGGCGAGAAGGACCGGAGTATCGAAAGCGGCAGGCCGGCCGTGCTTCCGGGCGTGTAGATCGCGATGTCGACGGAATCGCGGAAGCGGCGGATGCGGTCGCCGTCCTCGCCCCATTCGGCGAGGCCGTTTTTCCAGGTCTCCGCGGTTTTTGCCGCGAGCGCGTCAGGCGTCGTTCCTTTCCGGCCGGCCTCCGCCGGATCGATCCAGGACTGGAACTCGGCAGCCGTGAGATCCGGGAATGTCAGCATCAGGTTCGAGATGTCGCCCTTGGGATCGATCACGAGCGACGGAATGCCGTCGAGTGCGGCTTCCTCGAGGATCGAGATGCAAAGGCCGGTCTTGCCGCTGCCCGTCATGCCGACACACACGGCATGCGTAGTCAGGTCACGCGAGTCGTACATCAGGGGCTTATCGGCGAGCGCGTCTTTTGCGGCGTCGTAGCCGCGGCCGATGTAGAAAGCACCCAGTTTTTCGAAGTCCACCACGCCGCGATTATACGCAGGGGAGTTCCGTGCTACGTTTCTGCGCCATGAAAGCTACATCACCGTGGTTCCTCAGTGTTTTCGCGGCCGGCGCCGCCCTCCTGGCCGGAAGCCAGGCGGCTTCGGAGGCCGCCGGATCCGACCCGAACGCGGCAACGAACGCCTTTTTCGAGCGCGCCCTCGACGAGCGCCTGCTGCTCGACCCGACCACTGCGACCTCGCTGGGGCTCAGGACCGGCTACGACCGCTGGCCGGATACCTCCGAGGCTGGCGACAGCGAGCGGCTCGCGCTCAGCAAGCGCCACCTCGCGGAGCTGAAGGAGATAGATCCTGCGAAGCTCGATGACGCCACGCGGCTTTCCTGGCAGGTCTTCGAGGTGGGCGAGGAGCGTCGTATCGCGCGCTATCCGTGGCGGAACCACGGCTATCTCTTCGACAAGAACGGCGCGCAGGTCTCGGTGCCGGCCTTCCTCATCAACACGCATCGCATCGAATCCGAAGAGGATGCCGTCGCCTACGTGCGGCGCCTCGACCGCATTAGCCCGCTGTTCGCGCAGCAGCTCGAGCGCGCCACGGCTTCTGCGAAGCAGGGCATCGCCCCGCCGAAATTCGTCTATGCGTACGTCATCGAAGATGCAGGCAACATCATCAAGGGGCGGCCCTTTGATGAAGGCACGGAGGACAGTCCGCTGCTCGCCGATTTCCGCGGCAAGGTCGGCAAGCTCGCGGTCGATGAAACGCGTCGCGAGTCGTTGATCGCAGAGACCGAGCGCGCGCTCCTCACCTCGGTCAAGCCGGCGTTCGAATCGGTCATCGCCTGGGCGCGGGCGGCCGGGAAGACGGCGACCGCGGACGACGGCGTCTGGAAACTTCCGGACGGCGTCGCCTACTACAACTACCTGCTGCAGAACTACACGACCACGGAGCTGACCGCCGAGCAGATCCACGAGATTGGCCTGCGCGAAGTCGCGCGTATCCACGGCGAGATGCGCGGAATCATGAAGCGGGTCGAGTTCAAGGGCGACCTGCCGGCATTCTTCGAATTCATGCGCACGGACGCGCAGTTCTACTATCCCGACACGGATGCGGGGCGCGAAGCCTGGCTCGCCGAGGCGAACAAGCACATCACGGCGATGCGCGCGAAGCTGCCGGAACTCTTCGTGACGCTGCCGAAGGCTGAAGTCGTCGTGAAGGCCGTGGAACCGTTCCGCGAAAAATCGGCTGGCAAGGCCTTCTACCAGCGGCCATCGCTCGACGGCAGCCGGCCGGGCGTTTTCTACGGCAACCTCTACCAGATGAAGGAGATGCCGAAGTACGAACTGGAGGCACTCGTCTACCACGAGGCAATTCCGGGGCATCACATGCAGAGTGCGGTGGCGCTCGAGGAATCGTCGCTGCCGCGTTTCCGCCGCATCGGCGGCTACACGGCCTATTCCGAGGGTTGGGGACTCTACAGCGAACGGCTCGGCAAGGAAGTCGGCTTCTACGCCGAACACTGGTCCGAGTTCGGCCAGCTTGCGATGGAGCTGCACCGTGCCGTGCGCCTCGTCGTCGACACGGGCCTGCACGCGAAGCGCTGGACCCGCGAGCAGACGATCCGCTACCACGTCGATAACAGCCCGACGGGCGAGGATGCCGCGATACGCGCGACCGAGCGCTATATCCTCAATCCGGGCCAGGCGACGGCCTACATGATCGGGATGCTGAAGATCGTTGAGCTCCGGGAGCGCGCCTCTGCGGCGCTCGGCCCGAAGTTCGACCGCCGCGAGTTCCACGACCTCGTGCTGCGCACCGGGGGCGTGCCGCTCACCGTGCTCGAATCCGAAGTGCAGCGCTGGGTGGACTCGAAGAAGGGCTGAGAAACCGTGCGCCCCGAGGTCAATCCGTTCCGTCACGAGTCCACGGGGACCTGGAGCTACGTCGTAGCGGATCCGCGCACGCGCATGTCCGCGATCATCGATCCCGTGCTCGATTTCGATGTGAAGTCCGGGCGGAGCTCCGCCGCGAGCGCCGATGTGATTGCCGGCTTCGTGCGCGAGCAGTCGCTGACGAACCAGTGGATCCTCGAAACCCACGCGCACGCGGATCACCTGAGCGCCGCGCCCTGGCTTCAGGCCGCGATCGGAGGGCAGATCGCGATTGGCCAGGGAATCCGCGAAGTGCAGCGGGCGTTCCGCGACGTCCTGAATCTCGAACCGGAGTTCCTGGTCGACGGACGGCAGTTCGACCGGCTCCTGGCCGACGGCGACGAATTTACCGTAGGATCGCTCGCCGTCCGCGCAATTGCGACGCCGGGACACACGAGCGACAGTCTGAGCTACCTGATCGGCGACGCGGTCTTCGTCGGCGACTCGATTTTCATGCCGGATGGGGGTACGGCGCGCTGCGATTTCCCGGGCGGCGACGCAAAGAAACTCTACGACTCCATTCGCCGGCTCTACGAGCTGCCCGGCTTGACGCGGGTCTTCGTGTGTCACGACTACAAGCCGGGCGGTCGGGAGGCGCGCTGCGAGACAACGATCGCCGCCGAACGCGAGGCCAACATCCACCTCCGGGACGGCACGAGCGAGGAGGAATTCACCTCGATGCGCCGCAAGCGCGACGCGACGCTGGATATGCCGGCGCTGCTTTATCCCGCGGTCCAGTTCAATATCCGCGGCGGCCGGCCGCCGCCGGCGGAATCGAACGGCAAGAGCTACCTCAAGCTTCCGCTTTCAGGCCCGGACCCATGACGCCCGACCAGCTTGCCCTGCTCGCGATCGGCATTCTTGTGATCGCGTTCCTGTATTCCTCGGTGGGCCACGCGGGAGCGTCGGGCTATATCGCGGTCATGTCGCTCCTGAGCATTGCACCCGATGTCATCAAGCCGACGGCGTTGACGCTCAACATCCTGGTGGCGTCCATCGGCGCGTGGCAATTCTGGCGGGCCGGGCATTTTTCGTGGCGGCTCTTCTGGCCCTTCGCGCTGTTGGCCGTTCCGCTGGCTTTTGTCGGAGGCTACCTCAACTTGCCCGCCCAGATCTTCAAGGCGCTGGTCGGGATTATCCTGCTCTATTCCGCTGTTCGCTTCCTGCTGCCCGCGCCGCCGGAGCAGGATCCAAGAGAACCGCCGCGGGCCGTCGCGATTGCATCGGGAGGCGTCATCGGATTTCTGGCCGGTCTCACCGGCACCGGCGGGGGAATATTCCTCACGCCACTGCTGCTGCTCGCGCGATGGGCGAGGGTCAAGACCGCCGCGGCCGTTTCCGCGCTCTTCATCCTGTTCAATTCCATCGCAGGGCTGCTCGGGAATATCGGCAGCACGCGGCGGTTTCCGGCATTCGCCCTGGTCCTTGTCGCCGCCGCGGCCATTGGCGGCTCGGCTGGCTCTTACTTCGGGAGCCGGCGTTTTGATCCCGCCGTCATCAAGAAGCTCCTGGCGGTCGTGCTGATCATTGCCGGCACCAAGCTCATATTTACGTGATCCGCTTTGACCGCCTGACGCGGGGCGTTACGCTCCTGCACGACGGCGACGAGCTCGAGCCGGTGGGACGCGGGCTTTACGGCGGGACCGTCGGTTACTTCGGCAACGGTGGCGACATGGGCCAGGCGATCACGATCCGCACCCTCGTGTTCGGCGAGGGACGGTACAGCTGCCAGGCCGGCGCAGGAATCGTCGCGGACAGCGTCGTCGATCGCGAGCACGAGGAAATCCTGGCGAAGAGCGCGGTGCTCCGGCATGCGATGGAACTCGCGGACGGTGGCCTGTGAAACCGCGATTGCTGCTGATCGACAACTACGATTCCTTCACCTACAACCTCGTGCAGGCTTTCCTCGTGCTCGGCGCCGAGGTCCTCGTGCATCGCAATGACCGCATCACCGTCGAAGAAGCGGTCACGCTCGCGCCGACGCACTTGTGCATCTCGCCGGGTCCCGGTGTGCCATCGGATGCGGGCGTCTCCAAGCAGATGATCGAGCACTTCGCCGGAGTAGTACCGCTGTTCGGGGTCTGCCTCGGGCACCAGGCGCTCATCGAGGTCTTCGGCGGCGCCATCGTGCGTGCCGAGCGCCTGATGCACGGCAAGACTTCGGCGGTCGAGCACGATGGCCGCGGCCTGTACGACGGCCTCCCGAATCCCTTCGATGCCGGCCGCTACCATTCGCTGATCGCCGAACGCGAGCGCCTGCCCGGAAAGCTTGAAGTCACCGCCTGGACGCCGGAAGGCGAGGTGATGGGCGTGCGTCATCGGGATCTCGACGTCGAAGGCGTGCAATTCCACCCCGAGAGCATCCTGACGCCCGAAGGTCCGCGACTGATGGCCGCGTTCCTTCGGCGCGGGGCGCGGGCATGAGCCGGCCGGGCGCCGCTGAGCTCGATGCGCTTCTCGAGCGGCGCGACCCCACCGAGGCCGTGGCGTCCGCCGCGAGTCGCCCAGAACTACTTCATCGCGAGCACGTGCTCCACGAACTGATCGACGGCGATCTCGGTGCCCTCATAAAAGCCCGACGCCCTGTTTGTCTCGAGGTCCGCTTCATTCCGGTGCAGCGCCGTGAAGACGTAGCGAGTGCCGGTTCCCACGGTTTCCATCGTCATGATGGCGGTAATCGGAATGTCGTCAAAGACAGCCGGACGATAGCCGGGGAACAACATGGAGGTCCAGACAAGTCGCTCCATCGGAATGACTTCCAGGATACAACCGAGGTTTGGAGAGTCCTGACCGTCTTCCGTTGCGATGTCGATGCTGATGATGCCGCCCGGTCGCACGTCCATTTCGGCTCGCGACACACGACCCCAAGGCTTGGGCATGTACCACTCCTTGAGATGTTCCGGTTTCGTCAACGCTTCCCAGACGAGCCTCGTGGGAGCGTCGATGAACCGTTCGATAGCGAAATCAAGCTTCGGATCCATCGTGAATTGCTCGCTCATGATTCCGATTCCTTCTCCTTGAGTCGTTTGACGTATTGGTCGAACCGGTCCAGTCGGGCTTCCCACAACTGACGACGCGCGGTCAGCCAGTCTTCAACGACCTTGAACCGTTCGGGTGCGATCTCATACGTCCGCACGCGCCCGCGCTTTTTCGACCTCACCAGTCGGCTCTGTTCGAGCAACGAGAGGTGCTGCACGAACGACGGGAGTTGCATGTCGAACGGTGCCGCCAGTTCGCTGACAGTGGCTGGGCCGACAGACAGTCGCTCCAGGACTTTCCGCCGAGTCGGGTTGGATAAGGCGTGAAAAACTTCGTCAGCGGCTGCGGACTGAACCATTTCCGACACCATCCAAATGCTTGGGTTATCCGATCTGCCCGAGGGATTCTACAGTCGTGGAATACTATTGTAAATACCTAAGTATTGGCTATCTTGCAAGCGCCAACCCTTCACACGGGGCAAAAATTCCGGCGAAGACGGCTTGCCCTTACATCGACTCGACTGCGCCTTTGCTGGCCGGGATGCAGTCATGGCCGCGCGTGGCGAGCGCTTCGATCTGCGGCCTAACGACCGCTGAAGCTGACAAGGGAGCTATTGAGACGTGCTCGCTCCGCGAGCACACTTATCTGATTCCCTTGCAGCTTAGCTCTGGCGTTAGGCAGCAAATAAGTTGCGTGTTGCCAAAGAGGGAGGGTCGCCATGAGCCTGAATTCGAGAGCGTTGTTGCTGGTGCTTTGTTTACTGGGGGCAACGGAAGTCGTCGGTCAGGAAGCCGTCACCGCACTTGACCGTACTCTTTCGAAGACCCACATGCGACAGGACACCACTTCCGTCGCGATCGCCGACGCGCCAGTGCAAGCATTCGCTCCGACGACGATTCAGTGTGGAAAGCAGAGTTGCACGGTGAGGGTTGAGGTCTCCAGCCAGTTTTTCAACGTCACTTCCGGGAACGCCGTTAGACTGCATGTCAAAGCGGATGGCGCCCCATTCCCAGTCACAGGATTTGAAATCGATGGCGGAATCAACAGACCGGTGGCGCATCTCACCACGGTGTCATCACTGAAGAGCGATCTCAGTCCAGGACCACACACCATTTCGGTGGACTTTGATATGCGAACGCCGGGTGGCAACGCGGAGGCGTCCATTCGTACATTGACCATTCAAGTGTTTACCCCTTGAACAATCCAGAAATCGCAGTGCTGCCTAACAACAGCCTGCAGCCGACGGCGCTTCGCGCCGCAGCTGATGCTGAGCGTTAGGCGGCACGAGAGGCATCCCAGTGTGCGGCTGCATCAGAGGACGAACATGAATCAAACGGTATGCGCCTTTGTTTTCGCTGTGCTCTTCCTATCTGGCAGCACCGCCAGCCAGGCGGGAACGGAAATGCAAGGTGGCAGATTTGAATTCGCGCTGATCGGCGACATGCCGTATGACGCCAGGCAGGAAAAGGAATTCGCGAATGTCATGCGGCAAGTAAATGCGGCTGACTTAGCCTTTGTCGTACATGACGGCGATTTTTGGTGGGACGGTGCGGCGTGGACCTCGCAAGGCGGGGGGCTTCCTCCGTGCAGTGACGAAGCGTTTCAGGATCGTTTGAGGTTCGCGCAAAGCTCCAGACACCCCTTCATCCTTGTTCCCGGAGACAACGAATGGACCGATTGCCACCGGGCCAAGCCACGCACGTATGACCCGCTCGAGCGACTGACCAAACTCCGCCAAATGTTTTTCCAGGGCGATCAGAGCCTCGGCCAGCGCACCATACGGTTGACCCGCCAGAGTGAAGACATTCAGTACGCTAAGTACCGCGAGAACGTGCGCTGGACCTACGGTGAGGTGCTGTTCGTCACACTTCACGTGGTCGGCAGTAACAATAACTTGGGGCGCACTCCAGACATGGATGCGGAGTATGCAGCGCGTCGCGCGGCCAACCTGGCGTGGCTGAAACTGGCGTTCGAGTGGGCCAAGCGCAGCGGCAGCAAAGCGATCATGCTAGTCGCGCAGGCCGACCCCAGATTTGAAAACACCTGGCCCCAAGACGTGCAGCAGCGATACATGCTGGCGGGCCTGGGACTTAAATCGCCTGAAGCGCGAAGAGCCACCGGCTTCGACGACTTCCTTGCTGGACTTGAGAATGAAACTGTGGCGTTCGGCAAACCGGTGGTCTATGTGCATGGAGATACGCACATATTTCGCGTCGACAAGCCTCTGGTCGGAAGCACTAGCCGCCGATCCATTGAGAACTTCACGAGAGTGGCGACTTTTGGCTACCCTGATACGCATTGGGTTCGGGCCATCGTTGATCCCGGGGATCCGCAAGTATTTAGCTTCAGACAAGAGATCGTGAGGGAGAACCTGGTCAAGCATTAGGCAAGAAGAACCGAAGAGAAACCGCGTGGATGAAATCATTTGCCGCCTAACAAGGCGTTGGAGCGGACCGGGATCTTGCCCCGATAAAGTAGACATTCCGACCTAACAGTCGAGGAGATCAGATGGCGGCGAAGAAGGGACCGCGGAAGCTGTATCGGTACAGCGCCGAGTTCAAGCTCAACGCGGTCGTCAGGCATCAGGAGACACAAAAGCGTGAAACTTCAAGGTGGGTGTCTGTGCGGCGCGATACGGTATGAGATTGATGGGCCACTCACCAACGTGAGCAACTGTCACTGCTCAATGTGCCGCCGGTTTCATGGTGCCGCCTTCTCAACCTACGCAAAGATCGGCGCCGAGCATTTTCGTTGGTTGTCGGGTCAGGACCACCTGGCCGTCTATGAAACGTCGCCGCGTATCGGCTGGGCGTTCTGCCGAACCTGTGGTTCCAGCCTCGGTATGCCGGCGCAAGGAAAACTCGGCGAGATAGCACTGGGGACGCTCGATACCGATCCTGGTGTTCGCCCCACTGAACACACCTTTGTTGGATCCAAAGCCGCCTGGTTCGATATCACTGACACGCTGCCACAGCACGACAAGTGGCCTCCAGGCAAGACTCCCAAACGCTGAGCGGCAGGCACCACGAGTGACAGCCCACGTTTCCTACGGTGACAACGTCCGCATTCTTCGTACGCCAGAGACGGAGCACCTCGGTATCGCGGAGCAGATCGGAAATGTCTATGGCGAGACGACGCCATCGGACACAAAGGTCGAGGTAATCGGCAAGCTCCAATCAGACTACGCGCTCCACGTGTACTTTGAAGCTCTCGATGTGAGCTACTGGTTTGCGCCGCAGATGCTGGAGTTCGTCAATCATGCGCCTGGAACAGAGATTCACGTTCACGGATCTCCCTTCAAGTCCGTGCGTCAGCCCGACGGCAGTTGGAAAGACATTCCGGTGGATTCCGTTGGTGAATCCTGGTTTGGCCGGCTCCTCGGCCGATTGCGATCACCCAGATAGTGACGTCGCTCGCCCGCCTCATCACCATTCCGCTCAGCCACTATTGCGAGAAGGCACGCTGGGGCCTCGACCGTGTCGTCCTGCCATACCGGGAAGAGCCGCACGTGCCGCTGTTGCACCGGTTCGTGACCGCGCGAAACGACGGCGGCACCGTTCCCATGCTGGTCCATGGAGATACTCGGCTCGTCGATTCGACTGAGATCCTCGTGCATGCCGATGCCGATCGCGGTGGCGGCCTGCTGTATCCGCGCGATCCCGAGCTTCGTCGTGAGGTTGACGCTCTCGAGGAACGCTTCGACACGGAGCTCGGGCCGCATACTCGGCGTTGGGCCTACGCCCACTTGCTGCAGGAATCGGGGTTGCTTCGACAGCTATGGTCGCATGGTGCGCCGCGACTGGAAGCGAGCTTGCTTCCGGTGCTCGTCCCGATCGCGCGCGGACTTGTCAGAATGGGATACAGGATTTCGCCGGAGAGCGGTCAACGCTCGCTCGAGCGGGTGCGCGGAGTATTCCGTGATGTGGATCAACGCCTGTATGACGGGCGTCGGTTTCTCGTCGGCGAACGCTTCACCGCTGCAGACTTGACGTTCGCGGCGCTGGCTGCGCCGGTGCTGTTTCCCGAAGGTTGCCGCGCTGCCGCTCCAGCACTCGACGCCGTACCAGACAAGATGCGCGAAGATATCCTGATCATGCGGAATTCAGAGGCAGGGCGGTTTGCCATGCGCCTGTTCCTGCAGGAGCGCGGCACGAGGGCGCCGCTCGATGTGGCAGATCGCTAAAGCCACGTTCGATGCAAGGACCGAGCGCTGGCAACTTCGCGGAGAATCCGGCCAGGTGCTTTCGTTTGCGCAGGTCGTCCGGCACTGGGGCAGCGACGCAGGCTTCAGGGGGTTCTGGTGCGAAAGCCTGCGCGAAGTCCCCTTCGACGCGTATTGCTGGGAATGTCCGCCGGTAACTGTCGAGACTTCATCGCGGTTATTCGAGTGCGTCTTCATATCGAGCCCGTCGCTGGATCGGATGCCGCCGGATCCCGAGCCATTCTCCGAATATTTTCGCCCGGATCGAGAAGTCGTCAGCTTCGAAAGTCTCGGCAAGGACGCCCTGCTCGTGGCACCGTGTCCAGGAGCGCTGGGCACCAACTTCTCCCACCTCGCGAGCTTCGTGGCGACTGCTTCCGAAGCGCACCAAAGCGCGCTGTGGTCGGCGACGGCCGAAGCGCTGGAGCGCCGGATTTCCGCCAGGCCCATCTGGCTAAGCACCGCGGGCGGCGGCGTTGCCTGGCTGCACGTGCGACTGGATACGCGACCGAAATACTACCGGCATGCCGCTTACCGGCATGCCGGCGAGGGCGATCAGTTCTTTCGATAGAGGTGCGTGAAGCGGTCCGTCTTGCCGCGAATCGCCTCGTCGAACACGCCCTTGGTGTGGTCGTCGGCCGAGTTGCGGAACCCGGGCCAGGCCTTCTCGAGCAGGAAGCCATGGCTCGCGAAGTCCTTTTTCGTGAAGGCTTCTTCGATGCGATGGAGATCCTGCGCGGCAGCCTTGCCGCTACCTTCCTTGGCCGCGTGGTCCACGACCAGCAGATGGCCGCCGGGTTTGAGGGCGTCGTGCAGCTGCGTGACGAAGCGGTCAGCATTGATCTTCGGCCAGCCGCCTTCTTCGTCGACCCAGTAGATGTCGTGGTATGACAGGTAAATGGTGATCAGGTCGTACTGGTCCTTGCCCATGTCCATGTCGGCGGTCTCGACCACGCGCCGCTTGACCTCCTTCAGCCGGTCCTTGCCGAAGCGCGTCTTGATGTCTTCCTGGCCGTAGTTGTAGTACGGCGCGTTGTTGACGAGCGTGACGCTGCCAGTGGGGCCGACGGCGCGCACGATGATCTCGCTCCAGTAACCGCCGCCGCCGAGGAGATCGGCGACCTTCATCCCGGGCTTCAGCCCGGCGAAGGTGAGCAGTTCAGCCGGCTCGTCACGGGCGTCGCGTTCCCGGTCCTTGTCGCTGCGCTCGGGCGCGGCCACGGCCTTGGCGATGTAGTCCGGGATTTCCGCTGCCTGCAAGGGCACAGCAGCAAGGAGCAAAGAGGCAAGCAGTAACGCAAGGCGATTCATGGCGATCTCCAGGCCAGTCGTGGCTGGCAACAATGGTCCAACTCTAAGCCCGCAAGCGCCGGCCAGCGGGTTTCAGTCGACGAAACGCCTGCCGGCCGCGACCGGCGGCGCGGTCATTTGTCGCCACCGCCCGGCACGCCGCGGCGGTAATCGAGTGCGGGAGTACGGTCGCCAAGAATGGCGCTGTACTTGAAATCCGGCCCGCGGCGCTCCTCGAATTCCTTCTTCGCCTTTGCGATCAGGTCCGGGCGCGTGAACAGCTCGCGGCCCATCAGCGCAAGCGTCTGCGACGCGACGTTCATGCCCTTGTAGCCGATGCTCATACCGCCGGCGGCCGTCGCCTGCCAGCTGTGCGCCGGGGTGCCCGGCACCCAGGTTGCGGTGCGCAGCCCCACGGTCGGCACGGTCCAGCTCACGTCGGCGACGTCGGTCGAGCCGAGGCCCGGGCGTTCGAAGTCGAAGGCCTGGACCTTCGCCTGCGATCCGATCTCGACGCTCGGCTTGGCGAGAGTCGCGTAGATTTTCTTCGCGAAGGCCTCTTCATCGGGCGTGTAGGAATAGCCTCCGACCTCATTCAGCTTCTCGTTCATGACCCGCGCGAGAGCCTCGATGGACAACAGGTTGTACACACCGCCGATGATTTCGTGGTCCGTGGTGGTACCGGTGCCGAGCGCCGCGCCTTCCGCGGTCTTGACGAGACGGTCGAAGATCTCGACCACGACATTCGGATCGATGTGGCGCACGTAGTAGTAGGACTCCGCGAAATCCGGCACGACGTTCGGGGCAGAGCCGCCGCTCGTGATGACGTAGTGCATGCGCGCATCCGACGGAATGTGCTCGCGCATCAGGTTGGACATGTAGTTCATGGCCTCAATGCCATCGAGTGCGGAGCGGCCGCGATCGGGCGCCCCCGAAGCGTGGGCAGACAGGCCGTGAAAGCGAAACTTGGCCGTCTTGTTCGCGAGGGACTTGTCGACGCCGGCGAAGTTGACGTCCGAGGCGTGCCAGTGCATCACGGTGTCGACGTCATTGAAGAGTCCGGCACGTACCATGTAGACCTTGCCGGATCCGCCTTCCTCGGCGGGCGTGCCGTAAACGCGGATGGTCCCCGACTTGCCGCTGGTCTTGAGCCAGTTGGCGAGCGCGATGCCTGCGGAGGTAGACGCTGTGCCGAACAGATGATGGCCGCAGGCGTGGCCGGAGTTCTTGCCTTCGATCGGCTTTCGATCGGGCACCGCGTCCTGATTGATGCCGGGCAACGCGTCGTACTCGGCCAGGATGCCGATCACGGGCTTGCCGCTGCCGGCCGTTGCGACGAATGCCGTCGGAATGCCGGCCACGCCGGCTTCCACTTTGAACCCCGCGTCGGTCAATTCCTTTTGTAGCAGTTCGGAGCTCTTCACCTCCTGGTAGCCGACCTCCGCCCACTCCCAGATCGAGCGGGCGATCTCGGCATCGCGGGCCTCGCGCTTGGCGAGAAACTGCCGGAGGCCGTCCCCTGATTCAGCGGCGCCCGCGACCGAGGCGAATATCGTGAGGGCGAAGGAAAGGGCGGCCTTTTTCATGGGTGAATCCGTTGGGGGCGATGGAAGGGCGGTCAGCTTAGCGGCCGACCGCATCCGCATCCACCCCCGATCAGCTAGGATTCTGCGCACGATGAGCGCGAATCGCCTGGTCGTGATCGGTCACCGGTTCTGCGGTCCGCCCGGATCGGGCAATGGCGGTTATACCTGCGGCATGCTGGCCGCCGCGGCGGCGAAGCCCGTCGAAGTGCGCCTGATGCGGCCGCCGCCGCTCGACAAGGCATTGGCGATCCGCGACGACCCGGCCAACTCGGGACTCCTCCTGATGGACGGCGAGGAAACGGTCGCGAGTGCGATGCCGAAGACCTTCGAGCTTGTGGTCCCCAAGGCGCCATCCTATTCGCGGGCGCTCGCGGCCGTGAGCGGATACGAGGGCTTCCGCGATCACACCTACCCGGGCTGCTTTGTCTGCGGCCCACGGCGGGAACGCGGCGACGGCATGCGCATCTTCGCCTCGCCGATCGAGGGCATGGATCTCTGCGCGGCGGCCTGGATTCCCGATCCTTCGCTCTGCGGCGCGGACGGCAAGGTGTTGCCCGAGTTCATGTGGGCGGCGCTCGATTGTCCTGGCTTCTTCGCTTCGGGTGCCGCTGCAAGCGGCGTGCTGCTTGGCCAGTTCGCGGCGCGCATCGACCGTTGCGTCCATGTCGACGCGCCCAGCGTCGTGATCGGCTGGGCGCTCGGCCATGACGGGCGCAAGCACTACACCGGCACCGCGATCTTCGACAATCACGATGAACTTTGCGGCCGCGCGATCGCGACCTGGATCGAGCCGAGGCAAGCCTTGTAGAGGACGCCTGAAATGCAAGTCCGAAAGTCGACAGCGGTTCTTTCTGTTCTGGTCCTCGTTTTCGGTGCAACTTCGGTTTGGCTATGGCGGGCGCAGGAGCAGGAGCGCTCTGATCGACCCCAGGCCGAGGTCGCGCAGTCGCCCGGGAGCAATGACCGCGTAGTCGCGTCGCCTGTCCCGACTGAACCCGCGCCCGCGCCGGCTGTGGTACAGGACGGTCATGAATATTTCGATCAGACACGCTTCAACCGCGGATTGATCCAATCCGGGGACGATCCGCGATTGCGTCAGAGCGCTGAGTACATGGAGGCGAGGCGCGAGTATTTCGAATCAAACTTTGACGCGAACTACCCTGACCTGGTGCGGGTACTCGGAGTTCCAATTGAGACCGCATACCGTGTGGTGGAACTGTCGGTCGAACAGCAACTGCGCGAGTCCGGCATCAGGATTTACAAAACCCGTGAGGGCGACTTCGATCTGGAGCTGCAGCAAAAGACGCAGCAAGCGGACGCAGAGATTGCGGCCCTGATCGGCGAATCAAAGCTGCGGCAGTGGAAGGACTACGAAGCGAGCCTTTCGGAGCGCTACCAGGTGAGGCAGCTGCGGTTCGAGCTCATGGATTCATCGGACCCGCTCGAAAGCGACAAGGCCGAATCCCTGATTCGCGCACTTCACGATGAGCGGCAACGGATCGAGCAGGACTTGGGACCCGCGATCGTGGACAGCGAGTCCGACACCGAATTTGAGGCAGAGTCGGAGCGGCGTTCGCTCAAGGCAGCGGAAAAAGTGCTGTCTTCGTATCAGTTCCAGGCTTTTCGCAAGATGCTGGAACAGCAACGGGCTGCGCGGAGCGCCCGCGAGCAAATGGAGCGCGCCGGAATGGAGGCCTTGAAATAGCCTTTACTTGCCTGAGTGGGATGGCGCCCAGACTTGACACCCAATCGGGCAGCTTTGTTAATAACCCATGACCGAGCAAGCAGCACACGCATTCGTCGAAGACCGGACCGATTTCGATCAGATCGGCGTGCGCGCCATCGAGATGCTGGCCGAGTACCTCCGCAACCTGCCCGCTCAGCCCGTCGATCGCGTCGTGCCCAGGGAGGTCCGCCTTCGACTGATGTCCCTACCATTGCCGGAACAGGGGCAATCGCCGAAACAGATCCTCGATTTCCTAGGCCGCGAGATCATGCCCTGGCCCGTTGCGATCGGCCACCGGCGCTCCTATGCCTGGGTCAACTCTCCGCCGGCGCCGATCGCGATCCTGGCGGACTCGGTCGCAAGCACAATGAATTGCGGCCTCGATGGCTACGACCACTCCGCCTTATTCCTGATGGTCAGCGTCGGTCGCTGGATCATGGAAATGGTCGGATTTCCCGTCGAAGGCAGCCAGTGCCTGCTGCTGACGGGCGGCTCGGCGGCGACGCTCAATGCGCTCAGTGCGGCGCGCCACCGCGCGGCGGAGCGCGCGGGCTGGGACCTGCGCGCCGAAGGCCTGCAGGGCGGCCGGCCGCGGCTCGTCCTCTATGCCAGCACCGAGAGTCACTCCTCGATCCAGAAGTGCGTCGAGCAGCTCGGCATTGGAACGGATCACCTGCGCTCGATCGCGGCAGATGCCGAATTTCGAATGCAGCCCGATGCGCTGCGCCGCGCGATCGAGGACGACCTGAAGGCGGGACATCTGCCATTCGCGATCGTCGCCTGCGGCGGCGCCACCAACACCGGCGCCATCGATTCGCTGGACGAGATCGCTGACATCGCCGCTGAGTTCGGCATCTGGCTGCACGTCGACGGCGCATTCGGCGCATGGGCGGCGCTCGATCCCACCTACGCCGGCCGCTTCAAGGCGCTCGCACGAGCGGATTCGGTCACGCTCAATCCACACAAGTGGTTGCAGGTCCCGGTCGATTGCGGCGCGCTGCTAACGCGGCACCCGGAAGTTCACCGCGCTGCATTCTCGCTGACGCCTGACTATCTCGCCCACGGCGAAAGCGAGGCACCCTGGCCCATGGACCACATGTTCGAGCTCACGTTCGGCAATCGCGCGCTGAAAGTCTGGGCAGCCATCGCCCGGCTGGGGCGCAGCGGCATCGCGGAGCTTGTGACGCGCTGCAACCGTCTCGCCACGCTGCTGGAGGCGCGCGTACGCGCGATGCCCGATTTCCAGTTGCTTGCGCCGGCTTCACTGTCGGTGGTGAATTTCTGCTACCGGCCGGCGGACTGCGACCTGGACGACGCGGCGCTCGATGCGCTCAACGAGCGGATTTCGGAGGCCATCAGCGCCAGCGGCGAAGCGCACCTGCCGACAACTCGCGTGCGCGGCAGGACCTCGCTTCGCGTCTGCTTCCTGCATTACGAAAATGACGAAAGCGACGTGGAGCATCTCGTGCAGCTGGTCAGCCGCCTGGGGCCATCGCTTTTGAGTCAGCTCGAGCGCGCCTAACAGAAGGACAAGCACATGCTTCGGCATTCACTCGCGTCCTGGGCCCTTGAAATCGCGGCTGCCTTGCTGCTGCAGGCGCTGTGCGCGCTGCCGGCGGTGGCGGACACGCCGTTAAATCACCTCCTCGTGGAAAGCCCGCTGTCGCAGGACGTGCAGGTGATAGACGTCGCCACGCGCAAGGTCGTGCGCAACATCGCGATTGGCGAGCACACGGATGACGTGATGGGTTCCCCGGATGGCCGCGTGTTCTATGTCGTCGCCCAGGACGACATGCGCAGCCCCTTCGGTTACCAGAACAACGAGAGCGGCAAGGTCATGGCCTTCGACAGCCGCTCGTTCACGCCCTTGTGGTCCGTTGCGCTCGACGGCTCGCCCAACCATATCTCGCGCTCGCCAGACGGAAAGCGTGTTTACGTGCCGCTATACACACGCCACTGGATGGTCGTGCTGAACGCCGGGGACGGCAGCATCGAGCAATGGTGGCCGGCGACCATCGGCAACCACGCGACCGAGATATCCGCGGACGGCAAGCGTCTCTATGTCGGCAACATGGTGACCGACACGATATACGTTTACGACACCGACACGGGGCGCGTGCTCATGGCGCTGGATGCGGGCGAATCGGTGCGCCCGATCGTGCTCGACGAGCCACGCGGCCTCATTTACTACCAGCTGTCGCGCGTGCACGGCTTCGAGGTGCGGCGACTTGACGACGGCTCGTTTGTGCGGCGCGTCGATCTGCCGACGCTCGAGAAATCCATCCCGGCAACCGGCAGCAATCTCAAGGAAAGGCTGGCCAATCTCGAGGGCGCGGGCGCTTGGCCGTATACCTATAACCACGGGCTCGCGATGACTCGCGATGGCCAGCGCCTGGTCGCAGTCGCAACCGTGGCGAACTACGTGGCGATCTACTCGCTGCCGGATTTTTCCCTGAAGGGTACGGTGCCGGTAGGCGGCAGCCCGAATTGGGTGGTCTGCGATCCCGAGGGCAAGTTCGCCTATGTGTCCAACCCGAAGGACAACTCGGTCTCGGTGATCGATATTGCGGCGGTACGCGAGGTCACGCGCATCCCGGTCGGCAAGGGGCCGAAGCGCGTCGCTTTCAGCGTCGAGTGAGCTGCAAAGTAGCCTTATTTCGCGCCCGAGCGCAGTCGATTCACCATCCAGATTGCGCCGCCGCCGGCGAGCAGCCATCCGATCCACTCGGGTTGTGTCGCGAGAGCGAGCCAGATGATTCCGCCCAGGAATGCGACGCCCGCGCCCAGGATCGCATCGCTGCGGCGCCGCTGCCTTCGCAGTTCGACGCGAAGTTTTTCGAGCGATTCCGACTCCGTGCGGACGACGACCTCGTCGTCATAGGCGCGCCGGATCGCGCGGCGCGCGATCACGGGCAGCACCTTGATCGCCTCGGCAATGTCGGGCCAGTGGTCGCGCAGGCTCCCGAGCACCGCGCGCGGCCCGCTGCGCTCCTGCATCCATTCGCGCAGGATCGGCAGCGCCGTCTTCCAGAGATCCAGCTCCGGATAGAGCTGGCGTCCGAGGCCCTCGATATTGAGTAGCGTTTTCTGCAGCAGGATGAGCTGCGGCTGGACCTGCATCTGGTAGCGGCGCGCAATCTCGAAGAGGTGCAAGAGCACGACGCCGAATGAGATGTCCTTGAGCGGCTTGTCGAAGATTGGCTCGCAGACCGTCCGCACGGCCGACTCAAGTTCGTCGACGCGCGTCCCGGCCGGTACCCAGCCGCTTTCAAGATGCAGTACGGCCACCTTGCGGTAGTCGCGCTCGAAGAACGCGAGGAAGTTGCCGGCGAGATAGAGTTGGTCCCTCGGGTCGAGCGTGCCGACGATACCGAAGTCGACGGCGGCGTAGCGCGGATTCGCCGGATCGCTGACGTCGACGAAAATGTTGCCCGGGTGCATGTCGGCGTGAAAGAAGTTGTGCCGGAACACCTGGGTGAAGAAAATCTTCACGCCGTTCTCGGCGAGCTTTGGGATGTCGGCGCCGAGTTCTTTGAGTCGCGCAACTTCGGAGATCTGCACGCCATGGATTCGTTCCATGACCATGACTTCCTGGCGGCAGAGGTCCCAGTACACCTCCGGAACGTGCAGCATCGCGCTGCCCGCGAAATTGCGCTTGAGCTGCGATGCGTTTCCGGCCTCCCGCATCAGGTCGAGCTCGTTCAGGATGGTCTTCTCGTACTCGACGACTACTTCGCGCGGGCGCAGGCGCCGGGAATCCGGCCAGTATTCGTCGGCGAGCGCGGCGAGCGAGTGGAGAACCTCGAGGTCGCGGCCGATCAGCTCGTGCATGCCCGGGCGGAGCACCTTGACCACGACTTCACGCCCGTCATGCAGGACGGCTACGTGTACCTGGGCGATGGATGCGGCCGCGAGCGGTGCGACTTCGAAGCTCCTGAACAGTTCGCTGACCGGCCGGCCGAGCGCCTCCTCGATGCGGGCCTTGGCGATTTCACCGGAGAATGGCGGCACGCGATCCTGGAGTTTCGCGAGTTCGTCGGCGATATCGGGCGGCAGCAGGTCGCGGCGGGTCGACACGACCTGGCCGAACTTGACGAAGATGGGGCCAAGGTCCTCGAGCGCGCGGCGCAGGCGTTCGCCGCGTGTGCCGCGCCGACGACTGAACCAGGTCCACGGGGAAAGGAAGAAGATGAATCGCAGCGGCCGGTACAGATGCGTTGCGCGGACGAAGTCGTCGAGGCCGTAGCGAACCAGCACGCGGTGAATGGTCAGGAGCCGGCGCGCGACGCGCAGAGAGATCATCGGGTGTTTCGCATGCGCTCGGTAGCGCCGATACGCGCCTCGAGCCGGTCGACCGACTCGCGCAGGCGATCGACGTCGGCAAGGAATTCCTCCACCTCGATCCGCACGGGAAGGTCGCGGCTCTCCTCGGTGAGGTATTCAGCGGCATTGCGCGCCAGCGTGTCGCCGGCGCGCCGGCCGAAATCGACCGCATCCCGCGCAAAGTTGGCCAGATAGTGCGCGGCGACGTCTCCCGTCACGCGTGAGAGCTCCTCCTCAAGGTCCGGCCGGGCGGCTTCGAGCAGCTTCCGAAAGCCTTCCGCGATCTCGGCGTCGCCGTGAACCTCGGTGCCGCCGGCGCGGATCGACTTCGCTGCATCCCCGGTCGCAAGGCGCAGGAAGGAAAGTGGCGTGCCCTCGATGACCGCATCCGACGTTTCATCCCATGCCGGGCGGATCGAAATGCCTTCGGCGGTCGCGGCAAGCCGGATGCGAATGGGCGTCGCAGCGAAGCGAAGTTCCATCGAGCGGCCACCCAGCTCCGCGAGCAGGCCCCGCGCACGGCTCGAAGCCGCAATGTTGCGGTTCAGGACCTTCTCGAACGGCTCCAGCAGTTCCGCGGTCATGCCGTTCAGTACACGAATCCGAGGTGCAGGGCGACGATGCCGCCCGCGAGATTGTGCCAGCGGCACTCGTCGAACCCGGCCATGCGAATCATCGAGGCGAGCGTCTCCTGGTCGGGGTGCATGCGGATGGATTCGGCGAGATACCGATAGCTTGCTTCGTCGCCCGCGATGATCGATCCGAGGCGCGGAAGGATGTTGAACGAGTACGCGTCATACGCGGGCTGCAACGCCGCGAGCTGCGGCTTCGAGAACTCGAGCACCAGCAACCGTCCGCCCGGCCGAAGCACGCGCTTCATGGAGGCGAGCGCCGCGATCTTGTCGGTGACGTTTCGCAGCCCGAAGCCGATCGTCACGCAATCGAAACTGGTGTCGGGGAAGGGGAGCATCTCGGCGTTCGCGATCACGTACGCCACCTGCGACGCGAATCCGCGGTCGATCAGGCGGTCACGGCCACGCGAGAGCATCTCGCGGTTGATGTCGGTGAGAACGGCGAGTCCGCCCGGTCCCACCTGCCGGGCGAGGCCGGCGCCGAGATCGCCGGTGCCTGAGGCCACGTCGAGTGCGCGCTGGCCGGGCCGTAAGCCAGTCTGCGACAGCGCGAAGCGCTTCCACAGCCGGTGCAGGCCGCCGGACATCAGGTCGTTCATCAGGTCGTAGTTGTCGGCGACCGAATCGAAGACACCGCGTACTCGTGCGGTTTTCTCGTCAGCGCTGACGCGCTCGTATCCGAAATCGACGGTCTTCACGGGAAGCCGATTCTACGGGTTCGGCGCCGCGGCGTCAGCGCGCCGCTGCAGGCTTCGCTCGCAGGCGCTGGAACAGCTTCGCTGCGAGCACAGCTAGGAGGCCAGCGACGATGCCGACGAGCGCGTTGGCCAGCATCGGTGTCGCTGCGCCCAGTACCGCGCCGACGCCCGGGATCTGCGCCGCATCGAAGGCCCTGTCCTTGATCCAATCACCGACGACGTGAACGCCATGGGTGAGGATGCCGCCGCCGACCAGGAACATCGCCGCGGTGCCGGCAATCGCCAGCGCTTTCATCAGCCAAGGCGCCGCTCTCAGGATGCCGCGGCCCAATGCGGCATACGCTGAGTTGGCCATGCGGCTCAAGTGCAGGCCCGCGTCGTCGAGCTTGACGATGCCGGCGACGAGCCCGTACACGCCGACAGTCATCACCGCGGCAATACCGACCAGGACGCCGAGCTGTACCGCGAATTCGCGGTCGGCCACGGTGCCGAGCGCGATGACGATGATTTCCGCGGACAGGATGAAGTCGGTGCGGATTGCGCCCTTGATTTTGTCCTTCTCGACGGCGAGCAGGTCACCGTCCGGCCGCAACAGCGCGGCGACGTGCGCGGCGCGGTGCGCGTCGTCTTCTTCCCTGCGGTGCAGAAACCTGTGCGCTACTTTCTCGAATCCTTCGTAGCACAGGAACAGCCCGCCGACCATAAGCAGCGGCGTGACTGCCCATGGCAAGATCGCGCTGATCGCGAGCGCCGCGGGTACCAGGATCAGCTTGTTCCGCGCCGAGCCCTTCATCACCGCCCACACCACGGGCAGTTCGCGATCGGCGCGCACGCCGCTGACCTGTTCCGCGTTCAGCGCGAGGTCGTCGCCGAGCACGCCTGCGGTCTTTTTGGCGGCGACCTTGGTCATCACCGACACGTCGTCGAGGATCGTGGCGATGTCGTCGAGCAGTAAAAGCAGACTGGAGGCCATGTGCGGCCCGATTCTACGGCCGGGAGCCGTCAGGCGGTCGGCTGGGCCATGGCGGCGCTCTTGTGCATCCCGTGATACGCTCGACGGTCACGGCGAGTTCAGATGAATCGGCAAATCTGCATCCTCGGCGCGCCCTCCGCGATTGGCATCCGGCCCTACGACGACGGCACGGTGCGGCGGCTCGACCTCGCGCCCGCGGCCCTGCGGGCGCAAGGGCTTGTGCAGCGACTCTCCGCGCGCGATGAAGGCGACGTGATCCCTCCGCCGTATCGTGAACTTGTACGGCCGCCGAACCGGATCCGCAACGAGATCGACGTTGCCGAGTATTCCCGGACACTGGCTGCAAGGATCGACAAGGCCGGCAGTGCGGGAGAATTCGTGTTGGTGCTGGGCGGGGAGTGCAGCATCGTGCTGGGTTCTCTGCTGGGCATCGCCGATCGCGGACCGCTCGGTCTCATCTACATCGACGGGCAAAGCGACTTCTATACGCCGAAAAACTCGACGACGGGGTCGGCTGCGGCGATGGGTCTGGCGCTTGCGGTCGGAAAGGGCAGCGGACCCCTTGCGACACTGCGCGGCGACCGCCCGCTCCTCGCAGGCGAGCACACCGTCACGATCGGCCGGCGCGATGACGAGGATGATCGGGCTGGCGCGGGCAAGGATGCGCTGGCGGAGTTCGGCGTGCTCGACATCGATGGCGATGCTCTCGCTCGCATGGGATCCGCGGCCGCGGCCACGGTCGCGCTCGAGCGGGTGACCTCACCCCCGGTGGCCGGATTCTGGATCCACCTGGACGCGGACGTGATCGACCCCGGAGAGATGCCGGCGGTCGATTCGCCGGTGTCCGACGGTCCCTCGATTGACGAGGTGGTCGAGCTTGTCGCGCCGCTTGTCCGGCATCCGAAAGCCCTCGGCATGCAGCTCACGATCTACGATCCGGGCCTGGACCCGGACCGTGCATGCGCGGCGAGATTGGCGACGGCAGTGGTGCGGATACTTCGACCGGCTCAGCCAGGCGGCTTTCGTTCGTAACCGAGTTTCTCGCAGCGCTCCAGGTACCGCGCCCACTTCACGCCGTATTTCTCGCCCAGCTCGCGCAGGTAATCCCAGCTGTAAAGGCCGGTGTTGTGCCCGTCGTCGAAATGAAGCCTGACGGCATAGATCCCGACCTGCTCGACCTGCGTGACGAGGACGGATTCCTTTGCGAGCTCGAGTTTGCCTTCGCCGCCGCCGTGGCCGCGCACTTCCGCGGATGGCGAATAAACGCGCAGGTACTCGAAGGGCAGGGCGTACTGCGTGCCATCCTGCCAGGCGACCTCGACGACCCGGGTCTTCTTCTTGACCGTGATGGCAGTCGGTGCAGGCATCAGAGGATATATCGCGAGAGATCCTCGTCCTTTGCGAGCGCGGCGAGGTGGCGGTCGACGAAACCAGCGTCGACTTCGATCTGCGTGCCGTTCCGGTCGGCTGCATCGAATGAAACCTGCTCCAGCAAGCGCTCCATGACGGTATGCAGGCGGCGCGCACCGATGTTCTCGGTCTTCTCGTTGACCGACCACGCGATCTCGGCGATGCGACGTACCCCGTCCGGCGTGAAGCTGACCTGGACGCCCTCGGTTGCAAGCAGGGCCTTGTACTGCGCGGTCAGCGAGGCATCGGGCTCCGAAAGGATTCGCTCGAAGTCGTCGACCGAGAGTGCATCGAGCTCGACGCGGATCGGAAGCCTGCCCTGAAGCTCGGGGATGAGGTCCGAGGGCTTCGCCATGTGGAATGCGCCGGATGCGATGAAGAGCACATGGTCCGTCTTGACCATGCCGTGCTTGGTACTGACCGTGCAGCCCTCGACAAGGGGCAGCAGGTCGCGCTGCACGCCCTCCCGGGAAACATCCGCGCCCATCGACTCCGTGCGCCGGCAGATCTTGTCGATTTCGTCGATGAAGACGATCCCGTTCTGCTCGGCGTTGGACAGCGCCCGCGTGCGCAGCTCTTCCTCGTTGACCATCTTGGCCGCTTCCTCGTCGGTGAGCGCCTTCAGGGCCTCGCGGATGCGAAGCTTGCGCGTCTTCGTGCGGCCGGCGCCCATGCCCTGGAAGACCTGTTGCAGCTGCTGGGTCATCTCTTCCATGCCGGGTGGGCCCATGATCTCGAGACCGACCGGCACGGCGCGCACTTCGACCTCGATCTCGCGCTCGTCGAGCGCGCCCTCACGCAGCATCTTGCGGAACTTCTGGCGGGTCTCGTCGCCGTTCGAGAGTTTCGGGAGCATCGTGTCGAGGATGCGCTCCTCGGCCGAATCGATCGCCCGCGGGCGCACCTTTGCCATTTCCTCTTCGCGCGTCAGCTTGACCGACACGTCGACGAGCTCCTTGACGATCGAGTCCACCTCGCGGCCGACATAGCCGACCTCGGTGAACTTGGTCGCCTCGACCTTGATGAACGGAGCCCGCGCCAGCTTCGCGAGCCTGCGCGCAATCTCGGTCTTGCCGACGCCGGTCGGCCCGATCATCAGGATGTTCTTGGGCGTGATTTCCTGCCGCAGCGGTTCACTGACCTGCATGCGGCGCCAGCGATTGCGGAGCGCAATCGCAACCGAGCGCTTGGCCGCGGTCTGGCCGATGATGTGCTTGTCCAGTTCCTGGACGATCTCGCGGGGCGTCATCGTTTCCATGTTCAGCCTGTCGCCAGTTCGTCGATGACGAAGTTTCGGTTGGTGTAGATGCAGATGTCGGCAGCGATGCCGAGCGAGCGCTCGACGATCTCGCGAGCGGAGAGCTCGGTGTTCGCGGCGAGCGCGCGGGCGGCCGCGAGCGCAAAGGGGCCGCCTGAGCCGACCGCCATGACCGATTCCTCGGGCTCGATGACGTCGCCGTTGCCGGAAATGATGAAGGAGGTCTGCTTGTCCGCCACGCAGAGGAGTGCCTCGAGCCGGCGGAGCGCCCGGTCCGTGCGCCAGTCCTTGGCGAGCTCGATGGCCGCGCGGGTCAGGTTGCCGTACTTCTCGAGCTTGCCTTCGAAGCGCTCGAAGAGCGTGAAGGCGTCCGCCGTGCCGCCGGCAAAACCTGCCAGCACTTTCTCGCCATAGAGGCGGCGCACCTTGCGCGCGTTGCCTTTCATGACGGTGTTGCCGACCGTGACCTGGCCGTCGCCGCCCATGGCGACGGTGCCGCCGCGCCGGACCGAGAGGATCGTCGTTCCGTGCGGATCGAATCTAGGATTATTCATGGGATCAGTTACTTGCGCCTTCGTGCCCGCGGATGAGATTCGTCGTAGATGCGGGCCAGGTGGGCGAAATCAAGGTGCGTATAAACCTGTGTCGTACTGATGTCGGCATGCCCGAGAAGTTCCTGCACGCCGCGCAGGTCCCGGCTCGACTCGAGCAGGTGTGTCGCAAAGGAATGGCGGAGGAGATGCGGGTGAACGGGCACGTTGAGGCCGCTCGTCGCTGCCCAGCGCCCGACGCGGCGCTGGATGGCCCGCGCGCCGAGGCGCCGGCCGTTCTGGCCGACGAACAGCGCGCCGCTGCCGTCCTTCACGAGCCCCTGGCGCTCCGAAAGCCAGGTGCGAAGCGCGCCGATCGCCTGCTTTCCGACCGGCAGGACGCGTGTTTTCGAACCCTTGCCGAGTACGCGGACGGTACGGTCCGCGAGGTCGAGATCCGCGACGTCGAGACCCGCGAGCTCGGCGAGGCGAAGCCCTGAGGAGTAGAGAAGTTCGAGCATCGCGAGGTCGCGGCGCGCCAGTGGACTGGTCGCTGGACGGCTCAGCAGGCTGGCGACCTGGTCCACGTCGAGCGTCTTCGGCAGCCGCTTCGCGGCTTTCGGCGCGCGGATGTCGGCCGCGGGATTCGCTTCGAGGACCTTTTCGCGGATCAGGTAGTTGAAGAAGCCGCGCAGCGCCGAGAGCCGCCGCTGGACGCTTCGCGGCCCGAGCCCGTCGCGATGCTCGCGCGCGGCAAATGTGCGGACGTGGAAGTTGTCGATCTGTTTCCAGCCGGCGATCTTCTCGCTCTGGCAATAGACAGTGAGCGCGTTCAGGTCGTGGCGGTATGCAGCTTCGGTATGAGGCGAGAGCCTGCGCTCGGTCCGCAGGTGGGCCAGGTAGCGCCCGATCCACGCAGCCGCTTTCGGCTGCATCAATCCCCGGCGAGTGCCGCGGTGATCAGTTCCCCGATGTGCCCGAGGAAGTCCGTGCTCATGGTCGGGTTGAACCGGTGGCTGTCGTTCGACCCGCAGGCGAGGAGGCCGAGGCTTCCCTTGGCGCCGAGCGGCACGAGCGCAACCGATCCGACTTCCGGCGCGTCGGCGCCGAACAGGAATTCGCGCTGGGAATCGCGCAACTGCCCGCAACGCGGCTTGCCGGCGCTGAATAGTGTCTCGAAGGAGCGTAATTCCGGCGCATCCGCCGGCACGACTCGCAGAAAACGGCCTTCCACGATGCCCTTCGGCGCATGGTTCGCCGTGAGCACGAGGACCGATTGGCCGGCGTCGAACTCCTCGCGGAGCGCGGCCTCGATCGCCTCGACGGCGGATGCTTCGCCCCGCGCTGCGATCAGCCGGCGCGCCATCGCGAGCACGCGCGAACCGAGCGCGTCGTTTTCGCGGGCCACATCGACGAAATCCTTGACCTTGCGCTCGAGCTGGCGATTGCGCTCGCGGAGCACCTCGACCTGTCGCTCGACCAGGGAGACGGTCGATGCACCGCCGCGCGTGTCCGGCAGGCGGATCCTGGCGAGCAGCTGCGCGTGGCGATCGAAGAACTCGGGTGTCGCGGACAGATAGGAGGCGACTGCGGCCTCGTCGACTTCTGCGATCTCGACTCCGCGAACCGGTCTTGTCGTCATGTGTTCACTTCTCCCTCGAATGCGCGTTCGGCCGGCCCGGTCATCCAGATGGGCTCACCGGGTCCCTTCCATTGTATGTCGAGCCGGCCGCCGGGAAGGTCGACTCTTACATTTTCGTCGAGCAAGCCGTGGCGGCGCCCGACTGCGACCGCCGCGCAGGCTCCCGTGCCGCAGGCGCGGGTCTCGCCCGTGCCGCGTTCGTGGACCCGCAGGCGGATGTGGCCCCGGTCGACGACCTCCATGAATCCGACATTGGTGCGCTTCGGAAAGCGCGAATGGTTCTCGATCGCCGGGCCGAGCCGGGCCACCGGCGCGTCGGCCACCGAGGGCACGCGGATCACGGCATGCGGATTGCCGACCGAAACAGCGCCGATCTCGACATCGCTCGCGCCCACCTGGAGCGGATACACGTAGGCCTCGCCGCTCGCCTCGAAGGGGAGCGCGGCCGGGTCGAAATCCGGGATGCCCATGGTCACGGACACCTTTTCGCCATTCATCTTCGTCTGCACCAGCCCGCCCGGGCTGTCGAGCACGAGGTCGCCTTTGGATGCGCCCTCGCGCTCGCGCAGGAAACGGGCGATGCAGCGCGCGCCGTTGCCGCATTGCTCAACCTCGCGGCCGTCGGCATTGAAAATGCGGTAATAAACGGCGGTTCCCGGCCTCCGCGGCGGCTCGAGCATGAGCGCCTGGTCGAAGCCGATGCCGGTAAAGCGGTCGGCCAGCCTGCGGATAACGTCCGCGCTGGGGGCGCCCCCAGGCGGGACGTCGAAGATGATGAAATCGTTGCCGAGTCCATGCATCTTCGTGAAGCGCATCGAACGATTCTAGCCCGCTAAAATGCGCCGTGGCCAGCAAGAATCCCCGCGTCGGCTTCGTGAGCCTCGGCTGCCCCAAGGCGCTCGTGGACTCCGAGCGCATCCTCACGCAGCTGCGCGCGGAAGGCTACGAGATCGCGCCGACCTACGAATCGGCGGATCTCGTCGTCGTCAACACCTGTGGTTTCATCGACGATGCAGTGCACGAGTCGCTCGACGCGATCGGCGAGGCGCTCGCCATGAACGGCCGCGTGATCGTGACCGGCTGCCTCGGCGCGAAGCCCGGGAAGATCACCGAGCGGCACCCCGCGGTCCTCAAGGTCACCGGCCCGCAGGCCTACGAAGAAGTCGTCGCTGCCGTGCACGAGCACCTGCCGCCCAAGCACGACCCGTTCATGGACCTGGTGCCGCCGCAGGGCGTGCGCCTGACGCCGCGGCACTACGCCTACCTCAAGATTTCCGAGGGCTGCAATCATCGCTGCCGCTTCTGCATCATCCCGTCGATGCGGGGCGACCTCGCGAGCCGCCCGATCGACCAGATTCTGAACGAGGCGATCCGGCTGCGGAACGCCGGCGTCCGGGAGCTCCTCGTGATTTCCCAGGATACGAGCGCCTATGGCGCCGACCTGAAGTATCGCGCCGAGTCCTGGGGCAGCCGCGAGATCAGGAGCCGCTTCATCGACCTCGCGCGCGAGCTTGGGGAGATCGGTCCCTGGGTGCGGCTGCACTATGTCTATCCCTATCCGCATGTGGACGAGGTGATCCCGCTGATGGCGGAGGGCAAGGTGCTGCCCTACCTCGATGTGCCGTTCCAGCACGGCAGCCCGCGGATCCTGAAGCTCATGCGCAGGCCCGCGCACGCCGTCAACACGCTTGCACGCATCCGGCGCTGGCGCTCGGAACTGCCGCACATGACGATCCGCAGCACCTTCATCGTCGGATTTCCCGGAGAGACCGAGGACGATTTCAAGGTGATGCTCGACTGGCTGGAAGAGGCGGAGCTCGACCGCGTCGGGTGTTTCCGCTACTCGCCGGTCGAAGGCGCAGCGGCCAACGCGCTGCCGGATCCCGTGCCGGATGAAATCAAGGAAGAACGCTGGCACCGTTTCATGCAGGCGCAGCAGAAGATCAGCGCGCGCCGGCTCGCGGCCCGGGTCGGACGGCGCATGCGCGTGCTCGTGGACGCGATCGCAGACGGTGCCGCGGTCGCGAGAAGCGAAGCCGACGCACCTGAGATCGACGGTGTCGTACGCGTCAAGGGGAAAGGCGTCGCGAAACTCCCGGTTGGCGAATTCGCGGACGTGGTGATCACGGGTGCTTCAGAGTACGACCTCGAAGCCAGGCCCGCGTAAATGATCGTTGAGCCGCCCCGCCTGCGCGCCATCCGTGCGGACATCACGACGCTCGTCGTCGACGCGATCGTGAATGCCGCGAACGAGACCCTCCTGGGCGGCGGGGGCGTGGACGGCGCAATCCATCGCGCAGCCGGGCCGGAACTCCTGGCGGAGTGCCGGCGGCTCGGTGGCTGCGCAACGGGCGACGCCAGGATCACCTCGGCGTACCGCCTTCCATGCCGCCATGTCATTCATACCGTGGGTCCGGTCTGGCGCGGCGGGGACAAGGACGAGCCTTCCTTGCTTGCCTCCTGTTACCGGCGCTCGCTCGAAATAGCCGAGGCCGAAGGGCTCGAGACGATTGCTTTTCCGTCGATCAGCACCGGTGTCTACGGATATCCCGTGAAACCTGCCGCGCGCGTCGCGATCGCGACCTCGCGCGAATTCGTCCGGTCGGCGAGGAAACTGCGCGAGATCACTTTCTGCTGCTTCTCGGCCGCGGATCTCGTGAATTACGAGGAGTTGCTGCGCGCATGATCGACGGAAAAACCCTGCCCACGCTCGATGCCCCGCGCGTGCGGCTGCGTTGGCTCGATGCAGGTGACGTCGACGCGCTGTTCGACGTCTTTTCGGACCCCGACATGATGCGCTACTGGTCGACGCCGGCCATGAAGGATCGGGACGAGGCGGCTGCGCTGCTGACGCGCATCCACGATCAGTTCGGCACGAAGTTCGGATACCAGTGGGGCGTCGAGCGAAAGGAAGACGGTCGATTGATGGGTACCTGCACGCTGTTTCACGTCGACGTCAGGAACATGCGCGCGGAACTGGGTTATTGCCTCGGAAGCGCCTACTGGAAGCTGGGATACATGCTCGAGGCGCTCACCGCGCTGATTGACTACTCATTTGCGACCCTGAGGCTGCGCCGCCTCGAAGCCGACGTCGATCCGCGGAACGAGAACTCGATGCGCATCCTCGAAAAGCTCGGATTCCAGCGCGAGGGACTACTGCGTGAGCGCTGGAACGTCGGCGACGAAATCCAGGACACGGCTTTCCTCGGCCTGCTTGCGCGGGAGTGGCGGGGCGGCGCTGGCGCATGAGCGCGATCAGGGTGGTTCCCTTCAAAGTCGATTACGCCGGCGACTTCCGCAGGCTCAACCTCGAATGGATCGAGCGGCTTTTCAAGCTCGAGGCGCCGGACCGCAAGGTGCTCGACGATCCCGAGCGCGCGATCATTGCAAAGGGCGGCATGATCTTCTTCGCTCTGGATGGCGCGGCCGTCGTCGGCACCGTCGCGATGATCCGTGTCGGAGACGGGCGCTGCGAACTCGCCAAGATGGCCGTCTCCGCTTCGCACCAGCGCCGCGGCATTGGCGAGCTGCTCGGTGGCGCCTGCAAGGCCTGGGCGACGGAACAGGGTTTCCGGACGGTGTTCCTCGAAACCAACAGCCGGCTCGACAATGCGATCCGGCTCTATGAGCGGCTCGGATTCCGCCACGCAACCGATCCGCATCGTTCCGACTACGCGCGGGCGGACGTCTACATGGAGTTGTCACTCATGCACAAGAGCAGGCTCGCGGGATTCATCATCGATTGCAGGACCAGAGACCTGCACGGCGCTGCGCGCTTCTGGTCGGAGGCGCTCGGCATGGCGACCGAAATCCTCCCAGGCCAGGAGGGCGACTCTTACGTCAAGCTGAAGGTGCCGGACGAGCGCCTGCACATCGAGGTGCAGGCCGTCGATCACGACAGCCGCGTGCATCTCGACATCGAAGCCGACGACGTCGAGGCGGAAGTGAAGCGCCTCGAACAGCTCGGCGCGAAGCGCATCCAGAAGATCAACACCTGGGTCGTCATGGAGGCGCCCACCGGCCAGCGCTTCTGCGTCGTGCGGCCGCAGTACCCCGGTTTCGAGCAAGACGCGAACCGTTGGAAGTAGCGGTGCGCAAAATGCGGAGCCGCGTGCCATGTTCGTGAAGGTCTGCTGCATCGCGGATCTCGTCGAGGCCCGGCTCGCGATATCAGCCGGCGCATCCGCCCTCGGCCTCGTCTCCGCGATGCCGAGCGGGCCGGGGCCAATCGACGAGGAGCAGATCGCCCGCATCGCTGCCGACATTCCGCGGCCAACGGAAACCTTCCTCTTGACTGCACTCGTGGACGCCGAAGCCATTGCCGAGCAGCAGAAGCGCTGCGGGACGACGGCCGTTCAGCTCGTCGATCGCGTCGCCGAGCCGGAACTTCGGCGATTGCGCCGATTGCTGCCGGAAACACGACTCGTGCAGGTGGTCCACGTAATGGGCCCGGATTCAGTCGACGAGGCGCGCGCCGCGGCGCCGCTCGTCGACACGCTGCTGCTCGATTCCGGAAACCCGGGGCTCGCCGTCAAGGAACTGGGCGGGACGGGCCGCGTGCACGACTGGGCGTACAGCCGTCGCATCCGCGACAGCGTCAGCGTTCCGGTGCTTCTCGCCGGCGGGCTGCATCCCGGCAATGCGCGCGCCGCGATGGAGCAGGTCGCCCCGGCGGGGCTCGACGTCTGCAGCGGACTGAGGCTCAATGGACGACTGGATGCCGGAAAGCTCCGCGAGTTCTTCGGCGCCCTTCACTGATATCTACGGAGGACCCACATGATCGGATACGCGTCGGTCGGCACCAATGACATCAAGCGTGCGGCGGCATTCTACGACAGGCTGATGGCTGAGCTCGGCGCGAAGCGCGTCATGGACTACGAGTCGTTCATTGCGTGGAAACAGGGCGAGGGCAAGCCGGGATTCGCGCTCGCAGAGCCGTTCAACAAGATGCCGGCAACCGTCGGCAATGGGTCGATGGTCGCCTTCGAAGTCGCTTCACCGGAGCGGGTGAATGTGCTGTACAAAAAGGCGATGGAACTCGGCGCCACGGACGATGGCCCGCCCGGCGACCGTGGCGACAACTACTACGGCGCCTATTTCCGCGACCTCGACGGCAACAAGCTCAATTTCCACTGCTACACATGAGCAGCAAGGCGTTCGCGATCTCGACCATGGCCGGCTGGGCCGACATGGACGCGAACGCCCACATGGCGAACTTCGCCTATCTCACCAAGTGTGTCGATGCGCGCATGAGCTTCTTCAAGCAGCACGGCTTCCCGGTGACGGAGTTCGCCAAGCGCCGGATCGGCCCGGTTGTCCGGCGGGACGAACTCGAATATTTTCGGGAGATCGCGCTGCTCGAGCCGGTCACGGTGACGCTCGAGATCGCCGGCATGGCGCCGGACGGCTCCCGCTTCCGGCTGCGTAACGAGATCCTGACCGGTGACGGCAAGCTCGCCGCGCGGATCACCAGCGAAGGCGGCTGGCTCGATCTCGCCAAGCGCAAATTGATCGCGCCGCCAGCCGACCTGCTCGAGGCCTTGAGCGCGATGCCGCAAGCGGTCGAATTCGAGCGCCTGCCTTCAAGCATCCGAAAATGAGTGCCTGGCTTGGGCGCTGCCACTGCGGCGCCGTCGGCTTCGAGTACCGCACGGCGAAATCTCCGGGTGACTGGTCCGTGCGTGCCTGCCAGTGCAGTTTCTGCAAGAAGCACGGCGCGGCTTACACCTCCGATCCGGCGGGCTCGGTTCGCTTCATCCATGATGACCCGGCCGCGCTTTCGCGATACCGCTTTGGACACAAGACCGCGGATTTCGTGTTCTGCGGACGCTGCGGCGGCTATCTCGGCGCCGTGACGGAAGAGGCGGGCCAGGCGCTCATGGTGCTAAACCTCCGCGCGCTCGATCCGCAGCCGGAGGGACTGCCGGCCGCACAGCCGATGTCCTACGAGGGCGAGACGAGCGGCGATCGCAACACGCGCCGGTCGTCGCGATGGACGCCCGTCCATGATGACTGAAGAAAATCCAGTTCAGGTCTATTCCGGCGCCTGAATGGTCTTGGTGCCGATGACTTCCGCGAGATTCGAATATTTGTAGCGCTTGTCCAGGCGTCCGTCGCGGTCGGTGTCGACGTCCGCTGACGCCAGCCCACCCAGACGATAGTATTCCACGCGTACCGGACGTCGCGAACCAGCGACCATGTACTCCGAGGACACTGCAACTCCGTCCCTGAATTGCGTCCGGATGTCGATCGTCGAGTCTCCATCCGTGTCAAATTCGCCGAGGACCGGCTGGTTCGCGCGGTAGTACCAGCGCGATTCGAAGCTGCCATTGAAGTCCTCGTCGGCCACAACCGTGTCAGTCCGACTCTTCCGGTCGAACTGCTGGATCAGGTCGTTTTTCCCGTCGTAATTGCGATCGACCTCGTTCTTGAGCAATACGCCCAAGGGCGAGAACGAGAGATGCTCGTCGAACCTGCCATCCTCATTCTGGTCGAGTTGCGCGAGATCGACCGGCGTTCTCAGGAATGCATAAGTGGCCGCAATGCCTATCGCCAGTCCAATCAAGCCGACGATGAAGCCCTTGGTCGTGCGATCGGGAGGCACGGGACTTGGCACTGCGACGCTTGCAGCCTCCCAATCTTCAATGACGGCTCGCGCAGCGACGTAATCGTCGTCCTCGACGACGACGCGAACGAAGCCGGATGCCGGCAGTTCGCCAACGCCGCCTTGAAGCTGTGCGCCCTCGACATGTGCCGCAATTCCCCGCTGCTTGAGGAGATCCTGGAGCATGTGGCCTTCCAGCGCATTCGAGGGCTCGTAAACGGATTTCAAGGTTGCGGGTCAGCGTTGCCGCACGTACTCGCCCGGCGCGTCGCCGATCGGTTTGTATCCCGCTTCCGGCGCGCCCATCTCAGGTGGCGCGACGCGCACGGGCGAAGAGTGCGATTCGAGCCATTCCGCCCAGGTCGGCCACCAGGAACCCGGCTTCGCCTCGGTCTGCGCGAACCACTCATCTGCCGGCAGTGCCGCTTCGCCGGCTCTCTGCGTACCCACGCGATGGCGCCGCTTCGGATGCACGGGTCCGCTGATGATGCCGGCGTTGTGCCCGCCGCTCGTCAGCAGGAACGTGAATTCAGGCGACGAGGTGAGTCGGCTCACCTTGTAAACCGACTTCCACGGCGCGACGTGGTCGGTCTCGGTGCCGACCGCGAACATCGGCACGCTGATGTCCTTGAGGGTAATCGCTTCGCCCTCGACCTTGAAGCGCCCCGCGGCAAGGTCGTTCTGGAGGTAGAGGCCGACCAGGTATTCCGTGTGCATCTTCCACGGCATGCGCGTGCCGTCGGCGTTCCAGGCCATCAGGTCGATCATCCCGTCGCGCTCACCCTTCAGGTAGGACTTCACGGCCGGCTGCCAGAGCAGGTCGTGCGCGCGAAGCATTGCGAAGGCGCCGCCCATCTGCTTCGAGTCGAGGACGCCTTCCTTGTACATCAGCGCCTCGAGCATCTCGACCTGCGCCGGACTGATGTAGAGCGAGAGTTCTCCCGGCTCGCTGAAGTCCGTCTGCGCCGCGAACAACGAGATGTCCTTGATGCGCGTGTCGCCCCATTGGGCGAGCGCGGCGGCCGCGATCGAGAGCAGCGTTCCGCCGATGCAGTAGCCGACCGCGTGGATGTCGCGGTCCGGCAGGACTGCGCCGACGACATCGAGCGCCGTGTAGACGCCCTTGCGCAGGTAGTCGTCCATGCCGAGCTCGCGGTCCGCGGACGTGGGGTTCTTCCACGACATCATGAATACGGTGTAGCCCTGGTCGACGAGCCAGGCGACGAGCGAATTCTTCGGCGAGAGGTCGAGGATGTAGTACTTCATGATCCAGGCCGGCACGATCAGCACCGGCTCGGCGTGGACATCCGGCGTCGTCGGCGAGTACTGGATCAGCTCGATCAGCTCGTTGCGGAAGATGACCTGGCCATCGGTGACGGCGACTTTCTCGCCGACGCGGAAATCCTCGGTGCCCGGCGCTTCTCCACCATGGATCGTGCGCTCGATGTCGTCCAGGTAATGCTTGTAGCCGCGCGCCAGGTTCTGGCCGCCTTCCGCGACGGTTTGCTGCAATACCTCGGGGTTTGTCATCGGATTGTTGGTGGGAGAGAGCGATTCGGCGGCCTGGCGGGCGGCGAACTCGACGAGCCGCGCGTTTCGCGGCTCGACACCGGGCACTTCTCGCGCAGACTGCTCGAGGAGCGACATGCCGTTCCGAAACGCCTGCGCCCAGACATTGAACGGATACTGCTGCCAGGCAGGATTCGCGAAGCGGCGGTCGCCATTCTCGGTCGGCGCCATCGGCTTGCCCTGCGCGGCCTCGGCGTTGAATCGCCAGAGGTCCATCGCCTGCTTCATTGCGGTCTGCTGCAGCTCGGCCTGTTTCTCCGGTGACTTTGCGAGATTGAGCCACCAGTCCCAGAAGGCTGCGCCGTAGTCCTGCGGCGCGACTCCCCCGGTCATCTTCGCGAGCATCGCGCGGAACTCGCGTTCGACGTTGTCGAGCTTAGTGCTTTCTTCTGTCATGCCGACATTATATCGGGCCCGAGGTCCGCCAAATAAAGCGCCGGTCCACGAAGGCTTCCTGCCGCCGCGGCGTCTCTTCAGGCGCTGCCCGGAAGGCATCTATGAGGTAGAGCGCATCACGCTGGGCGACGAGGAACTGGAAGCCGAGCTGAGGCTGTCGCACGTAATGCCCGGCCGGGCGGAATCCAGGTCAACGGCAAGAACTCCGCTGCCAACTGCGATGCGACGCTGCCGGTCGTCGGCGAGATCGAGCGCGAAGGGCAAACACCGGACGACCTGGTCTTCTCCGCCCTGTTGCCGCGCAACGTCACGATCTTCGAGTTCCCGGAGAGCTTCACGAACCTGGCGGACGGCGAGATGAAGTTCGAGATCGTCTCGAAGCTCACCAATGGCAATCAGACGGCTGTTGAAAGCTGCTTCGAGATCGACTGAGGGCTCGCTTCCCGGGGTGCTTCCAGCAGGAAGCACCCCGGCACTGCCGTTTCCGGATTCTTCAGTCGTTTCCGCGAGTTACCCGCCATCAGTTGCCCCGGCTCGCTGCCGAGCCTGCCGTCCGCAAGATATCGGTGTTATGTCGCAAAGGAATCCAGTGTGACCGGCGTCTCATTATTCTCCCCACAGGTTTCAGGAGGAATGAAGATGAATAACACCCCGAAATTGAGAAGGCTGGTGTCGCTTGCCGTCGGCGGCACGGCGCTCGCACTGTCCAGCCAGGCGGGGCTGACCCAGGAAGAACCCGAGTTTGAGGTGGCGCAGATCTACTTCGAACTGAACGATACCGACGGCGATCTCGGCATTCACGGGCTCATCGACGGCGATCCCTGGAGGAGCCTCGAGATCGAAGGTCCGGGTGAGCTGGAACTGATGAATGTCTGGCTCCGCACCGGTCTGCGGAGACAGGGCTTGACGGAATTCTTCTTCGAAAGTGCGGAACCACCCTTCGATGAGCTGTCGCCGGCTGCGTTTCTCAATCGCTTCAAGCCGGGGATCTACGAAATCGGCGCCGTCTCGCTCGACGGGGTGGAGTTCGAAGAAGAAGTCAGGGTTTCGCACGTACTGGCCGCGCAACCCCAAAATATCAAGGTCAATGGACAGCCGAGCGCGGAAAATTGCGATGGGGATCTACCGGTGGTCAGTTCGCCGGTGACGATCGACTGGGACCCTGTGACGACGTCTCATCCAACCATCGGCACGCCCAACGTCCCGGTCAATGTAATGCAGTACCAGTTTGTCTGTGAGGTCGAGCGCGAAGGCAGGGTTCCCGAAGAGCTCGCGTTTGTTGTCGATCTGCCGAAGGGCAGGACGCAATTCAGGTGTCCGGCGGACTTTACGTCATTGTCCATAAACGGCGAAGTGAAATTCGAGATCATTACGAAGCTCACTAATAACAACCAGACCTCCGTCGAGAGCTGCTTCGAGCTGGAGTAGCGATGAAGCCGGCAGGGAAATTGGACCTGTTGCTCTCAGTGCTGCTGTTGTCGGGGTGCTTCCAGGAGGAAGCACCCCGCGTCGCGGTGCCGGCGCCTGCGGCGGACACCGCGCAGAAGACCGCAAGCGCTTCGCCGTCAGGAATGCGCGCGGACATGGACTTCGCGGCCAGGTTGCAGGACGCTGCCGATCCCGAGGACAGGCGCGACGCGATCTACGAGATCGCCGATGCCGAAGGGGACGAGATGGATAGCGCCGCGCTCATCGGCGCGGCGCTCTACGATCCGGAGCCTGACGTGCGCCTGTCCGCGGTCCAGGCGCTGACTGGCCTGCGCAACGAGTCGGCCGCCGACTGGCTGGCAATTGCGCTCGGCGATCCCGATGCGCGGGTCCGCAGGACGGCGGTCGAAGCGCTCGGTGAGATTGGCGGACCGAATGCGAGATTCCTGTTGCAGCAGGCGCTGGGCGACGTCGACCCGGCGGTTCGCGAAACGGCCCAGGAAATGCTCGGCGAGCCGTCGCCCGGCGAACCCGGCGTCAGCTGAGCGTTTCTTTCAGCGTAAGGGAGTCGTCCTCCAACCGGGCGGGATCAGGCCGCGCCCGCTCGCCAATCAGCTTGCGCGCCGCCATGAAGTCCTTGACGTGGTTCACGGCATCGAGCGCGATCAGTTCGCCGTCGCGCAGGTAGCAGCAGCTGAAGGATCGCGTCGTTGGATCGCCGCGCAGGATGACGCGGTCATAGTGCTGGCTGAGCCCGACGATCTGCAGCTTCAGCTCATATTGATCTGACCAGAACCAGGGCGTTTTGTCGTGCGGCGTGTGCTTGCCGCAGATATTGGCGGCCGCGGTCTTCCCCTGTTCGAAGGCGTTGTCGACCGATTCGAGGCGGATGCGGCGCCCGTAGCGCGGGCTCGGGTGGCTGCAGCAATCGCCGATCGCATAGATGTTCGGGTCGCTGGTGCGGCAATGCGCGTCGACCGCGATACCGTCGTCGCACTTCAGGCCGGCGGATTCCGCGAGCGCGCAGTTGGGCACGAGCCCGATGCCGACGATCACGAGATCCGCGGGAACCTGCGTCCCGTCCGTGCACTCGACCGCGGCGACGCTGCCGTCGCCCCAGAACGCATAGACCTTGCGGTCCGTCAGCACCTTGACGCCGTGAGCCGCGTGCTCCGACTCGTAGAAGCGGCTCATCTCGGGCGCAACGACACGGTTCATCACGCGATCCATCATCTCGATTACCGTCACGTCGAGACCGAGCTTGCGGAAGGTCGCCGCGGTTTCAAGGCCGATGTAGCCCGCGCCCACGACCGCAACGCGCACGCCGGGCTTGACCCTCGCGCGAATCGCCTCGACGTCCGCCATGGTGCGCAGTACGTGCACGCCCGGCAGGTCCGCGCCGGAAACCGGCAGCGGGCGTGCGTGGCCGCCGATTGCGAGCACGAGCTTGTCGTAGCCGAGGCTGCCGCCATCCGACAGCCGAACCTTGCGCCCCTCTGCATCGATCGCAACCACGGGATTGCCGAGCATCAGCTCGCAGTGGATGGTCTCGTAAAACGCTGCATGGCGGATCGGCAAGCGTTCCGCCTCGAGCTCGCCGCCGAGGAATTTCTTGGAGAGCGGGGGACGCTGGTAGGGCAGCGCCTGCTCGCCGCAGACCATCACCAGGCGGCCGGTGTAGCCGTCGCGGCGCAGGCTGTCCACGACCTGCGCTGCGGCATGTCCGCCCCCGGCGACGACGATGGTGTCCAGCATGCGCAAGCGCTCCCGGAATTCGCGCCACTCTATACTGGCGCGCCGCGGTGCGGCAGGGAGTTGCGATGACAGTTACCGGCGGCAGGACGAGGGCGCAGAACATCGGACTGGTGCTCGGCCTTGCCGTGCTCGCTGCGACGCTCGCGACCGAGCCGTCTGCCGGCCTTTCGCCCGCGGGCTGGCAAGTTGCGGGAACGATGGCGCTCATGGCGATCTGGTGGGCGACCGAGGCGCTCCCGTTCGCGGCCACCGCACTCATTCCGCTCGCGATCCTGCCGCCGCTCGGCGCCGCCTCGGCCGCCGATCTTTCCGGCGGCTATGGCAACACCACGCTCTTCCTGATACTCGGCGGATTCCTGCTCGGGCTCGCGATGGAGCGATGCAACCTGCACCGGCGCATCGCCTACGCGGTCGTCGCGCGCGCGGGCGGCAATGCCCAGGGCCTCGTGCTCGGCATGATGTGCGCGACCGGCTTCGTCAGTATGTGGGTGCAGAACACCTCGACTACGCTGATGATGCTGCCGGTCGCACTGTCGGTGGCGACGATCGTCGCGCCGGACACCACTACGGGCGACCGGGACACGAGGAATTTCGCGAGCGCGATCGTGCTCTGCGTCGCTTACGCCGCGACCATCGGCGGCCTCGGCACGATCGTCGGCACGGCGACCAATGCGCTGGTCGCCGGATTCATGCAGCAGAACTACGGCGAGACCATCAGCTTCGCGCAGTGGCTCGCGTTCGGGATCCCGACCGTGCTGGTCCTGATGCCGGTGGCCTGGCTCGTGCTCGTGAAGATCTCTTTCCCCTTCCAGCTCGGCTCGCAGACCATCGCACGCGACCGGCTCATCGAAGCGCGCGCGGCGCTCGGACCGATGTCGAATGCGGAACGGCGCGTGACGACGGTTTTCGTGATAACCGCAGCGGCGTGGATCTTCGGACCCCTGCTGCGCGAACTGCCCGGCCTCGCCGAGTTCAACGACACGACGATCGCGCTGCTCGCCGGTCTCTTCCTGTTCCTCATACCGAATGGCTCGAAGGAAGGCGGCGCCCTGCTCACGGGCGCGGACCTGCGACGCGTGCCCTGGGACGTGCTGCTGTTGTTCGGCGGCGGTCTGGCGCTCGCGGAAGCGATCCAGGGCAGCGGCCTTTCTGCATTCATGGGCGAAACGCTCGCGAGCATCGGCACCTGGCCACTGGTCGCATTGATCGCAGGCGTCGTGACGCTGATCGTGATGTGGACCGAGCTCAATTCCAACGTCGCGACGGCAGCGACCTTCATGCCGATCCTTGCCGCGATAGCCGCCGCCTCGAACTACCCGGTGCTCCAGCTCATCATCCCCGCGGCCCTGGCGTCATCCTGCGGCTTCATGCTGCCGGTCGGAACGCCGCCCAATGCGATCGTTTTCGGCACCGGGCGGCTCACGATGCAGCAGATGATCCAGGCGGGCTGGCGCGTCAATGTCGCCGCGATCGTGGTGGTGTCCGCAGTCTCGATGATCGTGATTCCGCTGATCGCCTGAGCGGCTACTTCAGTTTTTCTTTGTTGAGGATGCGACCGTTCGACAGGTCGAGGTCGCAGCGGTAGGCCGAGAAGGAGAGGGCAACCAGCGGCTCCCGGCTCTCAATCAGGTAATAGTGGTCGTCCATCTGCGGCAGTTCCGCCTGCCAGAGCATCTCGCCCGAAGGCGCATAGGCTCGAAGGTTCTGGACAGGATCCCTGGGTTTGAGCCTGGCCTTGCCGAAAGCGATATCGTCGAGAAACGCGCCAGGATCGAGCAACACGACGGCGCGGCCGTCGGCCCAGAACGCGTCGCGCACCATGTATTCCATGCGGACGGGCTTGCCGTCGATCTTGACTATGTCGCCGTCGTAGCTGACGGCGCGCTCCTTGTCACTTCGCATAGTTCAGAATGATATCGCTCACGCAGCCTTTGGGATCATATTCCGACGAAATATTACCCCAGTCATAGTGATAGGGCGGTGGACCGAATTGGTCAAATAGCCAGCCGTCGTGTCGTTGCTTGCGTTCGAGTTCCAATTGTTCGTTCCATTCGCTTTCATTGTCTCTCGAGAGCTCCTGAAGCCAGGTAATACCCGACAGCTGGTCCCCGACAAAAGAAACCGTCGCGGCGATTCCAGCTTCGGGACAAATGCCGTAGGTCACGTACGGCTCATTGTTGACAACTATCTTCGCTTCGCTGCCGAGCCCGGATTGGAGAAAAACTTGCCGGTGGGTTCTCCGGTCTATGGAGCCTTTATCAAAGTAAACGCAGCCGTTTGACAGGTCGATTTTCATCATGGTCCAAGCGGAAAATCGTTGAGGAATCGCAGTGATGTCTTGTAGGAAGGTACTACCAACTGCGGCAGCCATCCATTGCCGTGTTTCGGATTGGCCAATGCCAACCCAAATGCTGCATGCGTGTCCTCGATGACCTCATAAGCTGCGGCACGGGTCCTGTGACTTTTGCTTTCGTGAGCTGCGACCTGAAGCCCGTCAAACATCTTTGAGGCGCTTGCGCCGACACGCCTCATTGCGCCGGCAGTCGTGTAGAAGGCGCCCTGGCCCGGGAAGCCCGCATAGACGAGTGTGCCCTTCTTCAGAATGATGTCCTTAAATCGATCGACCCCCGGATACTTCGGCGTACCCTGGAACGACCTCGCAATCGCGCTCGCGCCGCGTGTCGCGACCTCCGATCCAGCTTTCCGGAAGACACCGATGGCGCCGCCCAGGAAATAACCCACCTTGCCGTAGCGCACGCCCGATTGGCCTGCCTCGCTGCCGGGTTCGCGGAAATACTGGAAATCCGGGTCAGCGCCGAAGAGCAATGCGATGGGCGACGAACTGATCGTCGTGTTCGCTATGCGCGCGGCGAATCCCTGGATGCCATCCAGCCGGCCGCCGGTCGACAGTGTCGCGTCCGGGTGCCTGCCTACCGTAAGTACGACGCTTGATGCCGAGAAGGGTATGCCGCTCTGAAATGCGCAGGCGAGGGCGCTTCCATTCTGGCCGCATGGATCGCGCTCGAGCGCACTCGCGATCTCGGACGAATGAGCGCCGCCGAAAGACCGCATGTACTGGGCCCAGGTGACCCCGATCACGGTGACCTGTGCGCAGTTTCCAGACGGAGCAGCCACGCAGGGAACCGGGTCGAATCCGCTCGGATCGGTGAATGCCAGCGGGTTATTCAGGACATATGAATAGCGGTTGAGCCCCTGGCCGTCGTAGGGCAGCGTCACGTAGGGATCCGGGCTTATGAAGCGTCCGATATTCGGGTCATAGACCCGCCCGTTCATGTGGATGAGGTCGAGGTTGTCGAGGTGCTCTTGACCTGTGTAGCCGTCGCGCGTGACCGCCGCGATTTTTGCGAGCTCAGCCGCGTCCGGGGCTCCGGCCCAGTTCGCCTTACGGCGGCCGCCGAAGCTTCCGAAACTTTCGGCGACGACGATGTTGCTATTAGCGTCGACGATGCGGTCAGTGCTGCCGAGGTGATCCAGCGTGAGGTAGCGCGTCGTTGCAGGCGTTCCGTCGCTGTAACGCAGGTGCAGGGCAACTCCACCCGGTGATGGCACGTAGTGGCGCCAGGTCGTGACGCCGCCCCGCGTGACTTTCTCGAAGTGACCGGCGACATAGAACGTCGTCTCGTTCGCGGCGCCGTGCTTCGCGACCTGCTTCCAGCGGTTGCCGGCCGGCCCGTAGAAAAACTGGCTGTTGTTCCCGTTCGCACTTGCGATCGATGACGGGAGGCCGTCACTGGTCCACGCGACGGTCGCGCCGCCGCGGCTGGTCATGTTTCCGTTCAGGTCGTATGCGTAGGCTTGCGAGCGTGTCGAGACGACGGCGTGCTTCCGCGTCGCGTGGTAGACGTAACAGGCGATGGTGGCCGGGCAGACATCCGACTTGCGGCGAATGTTGCCAATGAGGTCGTAGTCGAGTTCGAGATTGATTGCGCCGTTCCTCCGCGACTGATCGAGTCGATCGAGTGCGTCGTAGCGGAATTCCTCGAGCAGACCGTGGTTGAGGTCTTTGCGCCGCTTCAGGTTGCCGTTGGCGTCCCATTCGTAGGCGAGGTTCTGGATCGTCGCAGCGCCACCGATACCGGCCTGCCGATATTCGAGCTCTCCGCCGAGGGGCGTGAAACCGCTGACGATTCGCAGTGCGCTGCCGAGCGTTTCATCAAGCGCATTGCCGGCGGCATCTTGTGAGTTGAGCGTCCAGTAGGGCTCGGCGGATGTACTGGCATTCGTGACTCGAGACAAGCGACCGGCGTCATAGTCGTGCCGAATCCTGAATGGGCTGCCGGCGCCGGCCGCGGGAAACGTCATCGTGTCGAGCAGTCCCTGCGGGTTATAGTTGAAGTCGTATCGGTAGTTCGAATCGGCGACGATCGTGTGATTCGCAGGCCGGCCGATACTGTCGTAGGCGAAGCTTTCCGAATAACCGGGTCCGCCAACGGAAGCCAGGCGGCCGATGTCATGTTTCGCAGCCGAGTTTCCCCAGGCCCAGGTCGAGTCTCCTTCGGGGGCAATCCGCTTCGTTACACGGCCGAGCGGATCGTATTCAAAGCGGACAACCTGTCCCTTTGCGTCGCGAAGCGCGGTGGTTTCACCGAGCGCGTTCCGTGTCCAGGTCCAGGCGCCACTGTCCATGTCGGCAACGCTGAGTTTCATTCCGCGCGAGTTGTAGCCGAGCGCGGCAACCAGGTTGTTCTGCGCGTCGCGCACCCGCAGCAGCGCACCGAATGCGTCGTACTCGTAGCGCGTCCGGCTGCCATTCGAATCGATGACTTCCATCAGCGGGCCCCAGGCGCTGCGCGTCCCGCCCGTCGCATGGCCGAGCGAATCCGTTTGCGTCACAGTAAGACCGTTGTGCAGGAACTCGAACGACTGCGCGACCGCGCCGCCGAAGGCCACGAGTTGCTCGCCGACGGTCCGGCCGAGCATGTCGTAGGTGAACTGACGGTACCCCGGGGGTAAGTCGCCGTCCCAATGCGGCAGGTAGCTTCGCGTGAGCTGCCCACGATCTCCGGACTCCATCATCGACACCGAACGGCCGCCGCCAGGCTGCAGGGTTTCGAGCCGGAATCCGCGATCGTGCTGGTCGACCTCGAGCGAGGAAGTGACTCGCGTGATGCCCGTGCCGTCTATGTCGTCCTGCCGGATCCGGTACTTCGTGCGTTCGTCGCATCCAGCCTTGCAGCCCTCGCGGATCCACCGCGTGCTGGTGCCATCGGGCTGCGATTCAAGCGAGAGCCTGCCGAACGCGTCGTATTGCCAGCGCATCGTCAAACCATTGGGATCCACGAAAGTGAGTGGCAGTCCGACGCTTGCGTCCCAGGTGTAGCGGATGACCTGCGAAAGCGGATTCGTAATGCGAACCGGCAATTGCCCGCGCGTACCCCAGTTCGTCGCAACCGTGCGCTGCAGCATGCCGGCACCCGTGATCTTCTCGTTCGCAATGTTGCCGAAGGAGTCGTACGAAAGGTTGTAGGTGACCTGCCACTGACTGTCTCCCGGCAGCAGGCGGATTCGCGTGGGCCTGCATTTCAGGCCGTCCCAACTCTGGTCCGCCGAGCGCGTGATCGGCGTGCCGCCAGGCAGCGTGTGCCCGGCGGTGATCTGGACTGCCTGCGACCGGCCGAGGCACCAGTTCGTCGTGTCATTGAGTACGCTCGTATGGAGCGTCCGCAGGCTGGCGGACGAGCCGCTATTGTCGCCGCCGCCGATTTCCGTGGTCGTCGTCGTTTCGTCTGTGATGAAGCCGGACGTAACGTCGATTGCGGCAACGGCACGAACGATCCGCGTGATCTCGGTCCCATCGAACTGACCTCCCGCCTGATAACGGCGGGTTGTCGTGTTCGACGCATACGGAAAGCGGCGCGTATTCATGATCGTGCCGATTTCCAGCTTCGCCCACTGATAGTCGGTCGATGAAACCGGCTTGCCGGACGCCTGGCGAACGACGACCGAATGCATCAGGCCCGTGAACGGATAGTCCTGGCGGCGCGTGATCTCCGTGCGCAGCGGATGTTCACCCGAGAGTTCTGTGCGGATGACCTTGCGGAAACCGAGCGATCCGCGGCCGAGGACATTGCGGCGCAGGCCCTCGTAGCGAAAGCCGGTCGATGCAGTTTGTGCTTTTCCGCTTCCGTCAGTCGTGTCGAGTTTCGTCACTACGAGGTCTGCGGACTGCAGGTCCTGCTCGGGGTAGGCGGCGTCGTCTCCCATCGTGTGTACCGCGGCATCTGTCAGCGGGCCGTAAACGAACTGGGCACTGACATCGAATCCGTCGATGGCGGCGACCAGAAGATCGGGTACGGCGCCGGTCCTGAATCGAACGCGGAACTGGCTCGTTGTTCCCAGGGCGAGGTCCTGCAAGCCATCACCGTCGAGGTCGCGACCGGTGATGGCCGGGGCGTCCTCATGAGGCACGCCCGTGCCCGAGAGTGGTGCCAGCGAATCACCGCGCGAGAGTGCGACCATCCAGGTTGCCGAGCCGCGCAGCAACAGGTCATCACGCCCATCCCCGTTCCAGTCGTGAGCCTCGAGCGCCGCGGGCCCGGACCACGGCGGTCCTTGCAATTCCATGGCCGATCCTTCGACCACGCATTCACTGACACGCACGCGCAGGAATCCCGACATGTGCTTGTAGGCGAAATCCGTGCAATCGTCGTCGTTGAAATTGAGCGGGACGACGCCCACGAACGTGCTGTCGAACTGCTCCGTGCCGTGGCCGGCGTCGGAGATGCGCGCGATCGAGAAATTTTCGTTCATCAGCAGTTCTTCCGCGCCGTCAGCGTCGAGGTCGACGCGATAGCCGGGCCGGCCGATGAATTCACCTCCCTCCGAATCCTGGTAAATGCCCGCCTGCGTATAGAGGGTGACCGGTGCCGCGAATCCTCCCGCTGGCAACGCGGGACGAAAACGAACGAGCAGGCTGTTGAACTGCGGGTGCGCGGCTTCAGACCAGACGATGTCGCCGAGCCCGTCGCCATTGAAGTCGGCGCCGCGAAAATCGCGGGCGCCCGCGGGAACAGCGATGCCGGTGCTGACGGCCGCGCCAAGTCCCGCGGGGCCGCCATGGGCAATCGCGAAGTTGCCTGACGAAGTCATCATCAGCAGGTCGGCAAATCCGTCGCCATTGGCGTCGAATGGCACGCCGATGCCCCTGGGACTCGGAATTCCCGTATCCACCGCGGGCCCAAAGTTTCCGCCTGCAAGGCTCAGCCGATAACGAATCGTCGAAGAAGCGACTTGCGTACCGCCCATCCATACATAGTCGTTTCGCCCATCGCCATTGATGTCGGCCAGATTCCAGGATTGTCCGAACGGAATTGCTGCGGGACCTGGACGCTGGATCGAGAAGGCCGAGACAGCGGAGGCGCCGGTTGCGCCGTCCTGCCATTCGAATGTCGTCGGCGACAGGCAATCGGTTCCGCCCGACCCGCATTCCGTGAGGGTGGACAGTCGGCTTCGGCCGCCGCTCGACAAGGCTGGCTCGTAGGCGAGGTCATAGCGGCGGATTACCGCACCGTTGTAAGCCATATCGATACGATCGAGCCGCACCACTTGCCGTACGGGCGTGCGCGCGACGTAACCTGCGTCGACTTCATTGTTCGGCCGGTCTTCGTAATGGAAGGAGACCTGGTGCGAAGCTGCGATGCCGGCCGTGGGATTGGAGTTGTACTCGATGCTCGCGATCCGGAATGCGTTGCTTCCCGATTCCTCGGTGTACCGGTAGTCGATGACGTTGCCTGCGCGATCCCGGATGCGATTGAGTGCCCAGGCGCGTGCGCCGTTTGTCGAAGGGCCCGGCGTTCCGTCGATGCGTGAATCCGCCGTGGCGCCGTACTCGTAGATGCGCCCGTCGGCAGTCTCGACCGTGAAATAGCCAGGCCCGTTGTTTGATCCGGGCATCGCCCGAATGCGCGCGAACGACTCGATCTCTGTCCGGTATTCCGCATCCGGAGATTCATAGATGACGTGATTGACGATCACGAGCCGCTGGCCGTCGAGGCAGAAGCGATCCGCAATCGTCCGAAGCGGGGGCGCCGCCATGCCATCCTGCGCCACCGTCCGTGCGCAGCGGGTGATCTGCGATAGGCCGCCAATCGACCAGCCGACGCCGAGCAGGCCGCCCTTGGTGCGGTGACGGTATTCGAGCGCGAGCGGCGGCGTCATGCCATTCGTTCCGGCGGGCAGCGCGATCGGGATCGTGTATTGCGCCTCGCCGTCCGGGGAAACGGAGGCGACGCCGGGCGTCCGGCCGATGCCGGCATTGGCGACGGGCGAAGTCAGAAGCAGAATGAGACTGAAACCCGCGCCGATTCGGCGCTGCATGTCGCGCATTTCCATTGCTTTCTCTCCGGTGCGACCGGCATCCCGCCGGCCGTCCACACGCTATCGGGGAGCCATTCGAGTGACCCGCCACTTAACTGCGGCAAATCCGTAGAATCTGCAATCGAACGCCAGGCTGGACCGCCAACCGCAGGAGCCCCGATGAAGCTCGTCACCGCCATCATCAAACCCTTCAAGCTCGACGACGTGCGCGCGGCACTGTCGGAGATCGGCATCTCCGGAATGACCGTGACGGAAGTGAAGGGCTTCGGCCGCCAGCGCGGCCACACTGAGCTCTACCGCGGCGCGGAGTACGTCGTCGACTTCGTGCCGAAGACGCGCATCGAGGTCGCCGTGCGCGACGACCTCCAGGACCAGGTCACGGAGGCGATCATCAGCGCCGCCAAGACCGGCAAGGTGGGGGACGGCAAGATCTTCGTCACGTCGATCGAGCGCGTGATCCGCATCCGCACCAGCGAAATGGACGAAGCGGCAATCTGATGACGGGTGACAACCCGAAGACGCCGACACTCGAAGCCGCGGTCGCAAAGATCGCGCTCAGCGGCGCGCGACGCCACGTCTTTTTCTGCACGCACGGCGACTGCGCGCCGAAGGAAGTCGGCGAAGCTTCGTGGAACTACCTCAAGAAGCGCCTGCGGGAAGTCGGCCTGTCGGATGTCGAGGGCGGTGTGCTCCGCACGCGCGCGGACTGCCTCCGCATCTGCCGTGAAGGCCCGATCATGCTCGTCTACCCGGAAGGCACCTGGTACCGGCAGGCGACGCCTGCGAACATCGAGCGGATCATCCAGGAGCATCTGCTGGGGGGTCGGCCGGTCACAGAGCTCAGTTTTGCGCGCAATCCACTGACCGACACTGCCTGATCGAGGAGGGTTCATGCAAAGACGTGCCTTTTGCGCATCTGCAATCGCCGCGCTGGGTGCGACGGTGCTGCCCTTCAACCGCGCATTTTCTGCCGTCACTTCCGTTGTCGCTGATGTCAATGCGATCACAGGCGATGGCAAGCAGGTCACGTTGCCTCGCATGGATGTCGAAAACCTCAGGGCAAGCCTCCGTGGCCAGTTGCTTCTGCCTGATTCCGCCGGCTACGACGACGCGCGAAGGATCTGGAACGGCATGTTTGATCGCAGGCCGGCGCTGATCGCACGTTGTGCAGGTGCGGCGGACGTCATGCAGTCCGTGAATTTTGCCCGCACCCACAAATTGCTCGTGGCGGTGCGCGGTGGCGGGCACAGCCTTTCCGGGCAATCTGTCTGCGATCACGGTCTGATGATCGATCTTTCGCCGATGCGCAGCGTGCGCATCGATCCCGTGCGCAAGACAGCCCGCGTCGAACCGGGTTGCATGCTGGGCGATCTCGATCGGGAGTCGCTGCCATTCGGGTTGGTGACGACCACGGGCACCGTGTCGCACACGGGAGCGGCCGGCCTCACGCTCGGCGGCGGTTTTGGCCGCCTCGCGCGTGTGCACGCAACCGCCTGCGACAACCTGCGGACAGTCGATATCGTGACGGCCGACGGGAGGTTGCTGGAGGCGAGCCCTGCGGAGAATCCGGATTTGTTCTGGGGACTGCGCGGCGGCGGCGGCAATTTCGGGGTCGTAAGCTCGTTCGAGTATCGACTTTTTCCGTTCGATGGCCAGGTCTACGGGGGTCATCTCGTCTTCCCGTTTGCGGGGGCTCGCAACGTGCTGCGCAGATACGGGGAGCTATCCGAGGATGCTCCCGACGCGCTGTGGACCGAGATCAACCTCGTAGTGACACCAGCGCGTGAGCGTGTGTTGGTCATCGACGTCTGCTACAGCGGACCCATGCAATCCGCCGAGCAGGTGCTTGCGCCGTATCGCGGTTTGGGCAAGCCGCTCAGTGACGGCCTCGCCCCGGTTCACTATTCAAAGCTTCAGACGAAAGACGACGAGCGCGCCCGCTTCGGCCGCCACTACTACACGCGATCCGGAATCGTGACGCGGCTCGAGGAAGGGCTTGTTGACGCCATCGTGGAGGTTTTCGGTGCGTCTCAGGTCCGACAGCCACGGATCGCACTGCCGGCACAGGGCGGCGCCATCAAGCGGATTGCGCGCGACGCGACCGCGCTGTGGCATCGCGATGCGGCATTCAGCGTGATCGTCCAGGCGAGTGGCGACGATGGTTCCGGAAATGCCGAGAACATCGAGTGGGTCAAGTCAAACTGGCCGGCGGTCGAAGGGTTTACATCCGGCTTCTACGCCAACACCAATCTTGCGGACGTGGCGGCTGGTCGTATTCGTGGCGCTTACGGTGGCAATTACGAGCGTCTGGTCGTGCTCAAGACACGTTATGACCCGACCAACCTGTTTCGATTGAACGCCAATATTCAACCCAGCACTTGAGCATCCTTCAAATGGCGACCGCGACGATTGCGACCGCTGCGAAGATGACGAACGCAATCGCCCAGGGGCGGTGACGTTCGGCGCCGGGTGCGGCAACGGGCGGCACGGGTAACGAGCTGCCGACTTCGCTATTGAGACGATAGCCGCGCTTCGGCAGCGTTTCGATCAGCGTCCGGTAATGCGGATCGCCGCCCGCCTGCCTGAGCTGTCGTCGCAGCAGGTAGAAGCATCGCGTGACGGCATTGTCGGTCACGACCCTATTCGGCCAGAGACGCTCCAGCAGTTCGTCGCGCGTCACGACTTGTTTCGGGTGGCGGGTCATCATCACGAGCACGTCCATCACCTTCGGGTTGAGTCTTTCGCACCCGCCGGGGCCTGAGACCACGCCCGTCTCCGGGTCGACCTTTAGCCCATCGAGCTGAAATGAGGCCGGCGCGTCCATGTGTTGGACGATGGCCAAACGGGCGACGCCACTCTGTCAGGTAGATGTCACAAGGAGTTACGCGGCGCGCTTTTGCAGTGCACCCGCAAACTCAACTTGCTGATTGAACTTAACGCCTCCGATCCGCGGTTGTAATCGCCAAGATTCTCTTGTAAACAGCATGCGGGGATTCCTGAAATCATCGAAGTAAAACATCGCGTGCCCCTGGCACCACTCGCGAGCGAACGCGGTCACTCCGCGATCGCCGTGTTTTTCGCTGTCCGGGCGTAGGACGCCCGGCGGAACCCCGATGCGACTGATGGAACCGAGTCAAGGGGAGAAACCGATCATGCGTTCAGTGCTAGTAGTGCTCGCCGCCATTGCGGCCACCGTCGTCGCCGGCGGTCCTGCCGCGGCCGAAAATATTCGCAACGTGCCCGCGGCCAACCGCGCTTCCGCGCTCCGCCTCGATTCGTCGCAGGCGAACGTGGGCCGCGCCACCAAGGTGTATGTGGTGCAGATGGCGGCCAAGCCCGCCGTGGCCTACCAGGGCGGCGTCGCGGGATTCGCCAAGACCGCCCCGGCGAAGGGCGAGAAATACGACGCGCGCTCGAGCGCCGTTCGCATGTATGCGGACCGCCTCGTCGCGCAACAGGACGCGCTGCTCGCGAAGATCGGCGCCAGCAACCGCAAGATCTATAGCTACCGGCACGCGATGAATGGGTTCGCGGCCAAGCTGACGCCCGCCCAGGCAGCAAGGCTCCGCAAGGACAAGTCCGTGCTGCAAGTCTGGGAGGACAAGGCCTACAAGCTCGACACCAACAATACGCCGCGCTTCCTCGGCCTCCAGAATGAGACCGAAGGCCTGCGCGGGCGCTTTGGTTTGAAAGGCAGGGGCGTCGTCGTCGGCATCATTGACTCCGGTGCCGTCCAGGAGCACCCGAGCTTCGATGACGAAGGCATCGATCCTCCCGTGGGCTGGAATGGCATCTGCCAGGCCGGCGAGGGCTGGGCCGCAGACGACTGCAACAACAAGCTGATCGGCGCGCGCTTCTTCTCTGAGGGCTTCCTGGCCGCGGTGGAAATCGAGCCGAATGACTTCCTCTCGCCGCGCGACTCCGATGGTCACGGCACGCACACCGCGACGACTGCCGTCGGCCGCGCCGTGCAGGCGGACCTGAACGGAACGCCGGTGGCCCAGGTCAGCGGCATGGCGCCGCACGCGTACCTCGCGGTGTACAAGGCCTGCTTCGAGGACCTGGGCGGCGACCAGGGCGGCAGCTGTTTCTTCTCGGACAGCGCAGCCGCGATCGACGCGGGAGTCGCCGACGGCGTCGACATCCTGAGCTTCTCGGTGGGTACTGCATTTTCGTTCACCGATCCCGCGGACATCGCGTTCCTGAATGCCGTCGCCGCGAACGTATTCGTATCCCGCTCGGCCGGCAACGAAGGGCCGGGCCCGTTCTCGACGGCCTCCGGCGAGCCCTGGAACATGACGGTTGCCGCATCGACGCACAGCGGTACAGGCTTCGCCCAGGCGACGCGCGTCAATTTGCCGCTGTCGATCGACGGCGATTACGCCTCGTTCGAGGCTGAATTCACGCCTCAGTTGAGTGAAACCGGGCCGCTCACGGCCGACGTCGCGGCTGCGAACCCCATCGATGCCTGCGCTCCGTTGGTGGCAGGCTCACTCACCGGCAAGATCGGGCTGGTCGCGCGCGGCGCCTGCGACTTCGTCGTCAAGGTGGCGAATGCCTCCCTGGCCGGCGCGAGCGGCGTGCTCGTTTACAGCCAGGCCGGTAACCCGAAGGCGCCGATGGGCGGCGATCCCTCGCCGGACACGCAAATCCCGGCGGTCATCGTCGACAACGATCCGGGCAAGGCAATCCTCCACCGCCTGAACAAGGGCCAGGTCGTCAACGCGACTCTGACGGCTTCGGTCTTCGTGACCGAGACGCTGACGGGCAACATCATGGCCGGCTTCTCCTCGCGCGGTCCCTATCTGAACGCCCCGGACTGGATCAAGCCGGACATCACCGCGCCGGGCGTGCAGATTCTCGCGGGTAACACACCTGAACCCAACACGGGAATTGGCGGTGGCTTCTTCAAGTACTTGCAAGGCACCTCGATGTCGACGCCGCACATCGCGGGTCTCGCGGCGCTCGTCAAGCAGAAGCATCCCGACTGGTCGCCGGCTGCGATCAAGTCGTCGCTCATGACCACGGCGCGCAGCAACCTCGTCAAGGAAGACGGCGTGACGAAGGCGGATCCCTTCGACCTCGGCGCGGGTCACGTCGTACCGAACAAGGCCATCAATCCGGGCCTCGTCTATGACGCTGGCCTGCTGGACTACCTGGCGGGAGCCTGCGGCACTGAAAGCCCACTCACGTCTCCGGACGACTGCACGACGCTCGAGGGCCTGGGGTTTTCGTTGGATGCATCCGACCTGAACCTCCCTTCGATCGGTGTTGCCGATCTGCTTGGCGCGCAGACGGTGCGGCGCACGGTGACGAACGTCACCACGCAGCCCGCGACTTACACTTCTGCGGTCACGCGTCCAGCGGGTTACACGGTCGCAGTCAACCCGAGCAGCCTGACGCTCGCTGGGGGTGAGTCAGCGACTTTCGAGGTCACGATCACCAACGTCAGCGGGCCTTCGGGCGAATGGCGCTTCGGCAGGCTCGACTGGTCGGACGGTGCCGGCGGCCATGTGGTCAAGGTGCCGATCGCGGTGAAGGCGCAGGCGCTCGCGGCGCCGACGGCAGTGGATGGCGCGGGTGCCGATGGCACGGCGTCCTTTGACGTCAGCTTCGGTTTCACGGGCGCCTACACGGCCGGCGCGCACGGCATTGTCGAGCCGTTCCTCACGCCGTATGCGATCGAGGACGATCCGCTTAATTCGTTTGGCTTCGACTTCGGGGCGGACGAGCCGCTGCTGTACCTGCTCGAGCTGCCCGAGGGCACGCAGTACGCGCAGTGGTCGACGTTCGATCAGTACAACGACCTGCCGGAACACGACCTTGACATTTACGTGTTCTACTGCCCGGGCTTTGCCTGCTCGCAGGTTGGCCAGAGCTTCAACATCACCTCGGACGAAGAGGTTGGGCTGATCCAGCCGGCCACGAACGGCGTTGCGGAGGATCCGAACGATGCGGACGACCCGTACGCCGTATTCGTGCACGGCTTCGAAACGCAGGGCGGCGCGATCGCGAACGGCTTCCTGTTCGACTGGACCGTGGTCGATTCCGAAGGAAACATGACAGTGACAGGTCCTGCGAGCGCGGTGCTCGGCGAAACCGGCGCGGTCAACCTGGAGTGGACCGGATTGCTGACCGGCCCGGGCGAGAAGCAGGTCGGCGCCGTTTCGCACAGCGATGCCAATGGCATCGTCGGCGTGACAGTCGTCAACATCGTGAACGACGAAGGCTCGGGCTACTGCGACCTGGCGGAGTGCCCGGCGCCGTAACACGGTAGCTGAAGAGTTCCAGGGGCCGTCCGGTTTCGACCGGACGGCCTTTTACTTTGGCGCTTACTGGGTCGCGATTGCGGGGCAGGGAATCGTGCGCTGAAGGTCGGTGTGGTAGGTGAAATCCCGCTCCTTGTGCCTGAGTTTCAGTGCCCAACCGGTGACCTGGACCTGCGCATAAGTGACACCCGGTTCGGGACAACCGAGCGCTGCGTCGTTCCAGGTCGTCTCTTCGGCAGAAACCGTCTTGATGTCCCTCGGAGACACGTGGAGCCGCTCCGCCAGGTCTTTCTGGGCGACAGCCATCTGGGCACCGAAAGTGAACTGCATCTTTTGGTCGATGCCGGCATAGGCCTTGGTCTGGCGACAGACGAATGCGCTGCCTTTCGCCTCGTGCACGACATGGATCTGCTTGTCCACCCGAAGCGTGATCTTGTGTCCCGGCGTGATGACGTCGAGGTAGGCCACGCCGGGCTTCGGGCAGCCGATGCTGCTGTTCGGCCAATCGACGGCGCGAATCGTATCCACGAGTATCTTTTCCCTGGAGATCTGCAGGTCCGCAGCCAGCGCGTCGATCGCGATATTCGCGACTGAGCGTTGTTCCTCGGTCAATTTTTCATCCGAGCCCTGGCCCGGCACGAAAGGTATCTCGGCCGGCGCCGATGGCACTGCCTGGCAGCCGGTGGCGGCCGCCGCGAGCACCGCCGCCATTGCCGCTGCGAGCGTTCTTGAATGCTGAGCCATTTGAGCCCCCGTGAATATTGGTGAGATAGTACCAACATGCCGCACGCCATCCGGATTCACGAGCACGGCGGACCGGAGGTCCTGCGTCTCGAGACCTTCGATCGCGAGCCGGTCGGTGCGCGTCAGGTCCGCATCCGCCAGACCGCGATCGGCGTCAATTTCATCGACACCTATGACCGCTCCGGTCTTTATCCGGTTTCACTTCCGAGCGGGATCGGTCGCGAGGCTGCAGGCGTCATCCTCGAGGCGGGAAAGGGCGTCAAGACGCTGAAGGAGGGAGACCGGGTCGCCTACGCGGGCAATACACCGGGCGCGTACTGCGATGAGCGGGTCATGGATGCAGCTCGCGTCGTGAAGCTTCCCGATGCCGTCCCGGATCAGCACGCCGCTGCGCTCATGCTGAAGGGGCTCACCGCCTGGTTCCTGCTGCGGCGCTGCCATCGCGTGCGCAGGGGCGAGCCCATTCTCCTGCACGCCGCCGCGGGCGGAGTGGGCCTGATCGCCCTGCAATGGGCCGCATCGCTCGGCGCGAGAGTGATCGCGGTCGTCGGCAGCGACGAGAAAGCGGCGCTCGTCCGCGAACATGGCGCGGCGGAGGTGATCGTCAGCACCCGCGAGAACATTGTCGAGCGGGTCCGGGCAATCACCAGGAAGAAAGGCGTTCCCGTCGTGTACGACGGCGTCGGCAAGGACACTTTCTTCGCTTCGCTCGACAGCCTTGCACCGCTGGGGCTGATGGTGAGCTATGGCAATGCTTCCGGCGCCGTGCCGGCGTTTTCCCCGCTCGAGCTCACGCGCCGCGGTTCGCTATTCCTCACGCGGCCGACGCTGTTTCACTACACCGCAAAGTCCTCCGACCTCGCGCGCGGGGCGCGGGAACTCTTCGAGGTCGTGGGCAACGGGACAATCAAAGTGCGGATTGGCCAGACCTATCCGATTGCCGAGGCAGCGCAGGCACACCGCGATCTCGAGTCGCGCCGGACGACCGGCAGCACGTTACTGTTCCCTTAGCGCTATCCCCGACATCAAGGGTCACTCCGGCCGGGCAGTCAGTGCGGGCCACCGCGGATCGGAATGGAGCTGCTTCAGGTAGGGTGACATCCTGATTTGCTCCTGGAAATACCAGCGCGGATAGGATCGCTGGTCCTTGTCGCGCTCTAGTGCGTCGCGTTCTTCTTCCAGCAACGAAAACGCCTCGTCAGTCATTCCGCGTGACATGTACACATCGGCAACGTGGATTGTGCTCCTGAAGTCGTTTGTTACCGCTGCCAACCGCGTCAGCGCCGCATCCGCTTCCGCGCGGCGGCCAGGAACCTCGTGCTGCAGCGCTATTGCGTAATCTTTTTCCTTGCCGGGTGGGATTCGCGCCGTCACCGACCAGGCTTCGTCGTAGCGCTGCAGGAGGACCAGCGTTTGCACGATCTGGGCCTGAACGTCGGGATCGGCTTGCGGATTGATTTCGAGGACTTTGCGCTGCTCGGCCAGCGCCTCATCCAGTTGGCCGTTCATGAGCAACATCATCGCGAAGTTTCCTCTGACGGTCGGAGACAGGGGATCCTGCTGGGCGATTCGGCGCCACAGGGCAACCGCCGTCTTGAAATCACCGCTCCAGACTGCCCGGCTACTCGTATGTCCGAGGACGAGGGGATCATTCGGGTCCAGCGAAACGGCCGTGCGAAGGTGTTCTTCGGCTTTGGACCGCTGTGCAATGTGATAGTAATACTGCGAAATTCGGGCGTGAGCGACGGCAAGATTCGGTTTAAGCTCGACCGCCTTCAGCGCTGCTTTGCCCTGCAGTTCGCGGTAGCTGGCTTCATTCTCCGGTTCGGCGGCCGCGAGCAACGAGTAGGTGCCGGAGAGGGACGCCCATGCCCGGGCGTAGCGAGGATCGAGCGCCACGGATTCTTCAAAGTTGGCGGCGGCGCGTTCAATGTCGCCGGCTGCGCGGCGATTGTAAAAATAGTGTCCCCTCAGGAAGCGCTCGTAGGCCTCCAGGTTTTCCGAAGCGCGCCCGGGCAGCCTGCCGTCGGCTAGCGTGACCTGAAGCGCCGTGGCCACCGACCCGGCGATCTCGTCCTCGATGGTAAAAAGGTCGTCTCGAACGCGGTCGTAGGTCTTCGACCAGACGTGTGAATTGGTGGATACGTCGATGAGCTGGGCCGTGATCCGGACGCGATTCCCGGCCTTGCGCACGCTGCCTTCCAGCACGTATGCAACGTTCAGCCGTGTCCCGATTTCCGGCACATCGAGCGATTCATCCTGGAAGGAAAACGAAGACGTGCGGGCGATGACAATCAGGTTGTCGGCCTGCGACAGGCGATGGAGGATTTCTTCCGTCACGCCATCGGAGAAATAGGCCTGGTCTTTCTCGGCGCTCATGTCGAGGAATGGCAGGACTGCAATCGAATTCTCCGGCGCGGTCGACGGAGCGCCGGGCCGGGCGGGCCGGAACTGGGTGAAGAGCAAGGCGCCGATAACCGCGAGGAGCACCGCCGCCCCGGTCGCGACCACCCACGTTGGGAATCGTTTTCCAGGCGCGGGCGCCCGCTCACCGGCTTCAGGAGCCAGCGGTACGACGGTTCCATTCAGCCGATAGCCCCGCTTCGGGTGCGTCTCGACGAGCGTCCGATAGCGTTCGTCGCCGCCAGCATGGCTCAAATGGCGGCGTAGCTCGTAGAAGCAGCGGGTCAGTGCGTCATCGGTGACGACGGTGCCCGGCCAGAGCGTGGTGAGCAGCTCCTCCCGCGCCACGACGTGACCGGCGTGACGCGCCATGTGCAGCAGCACATCCATCACTTTCCGGTCCAATTTCTCAAGGCCGGCGGGTCCCGAGACTTCGCCACTCTGCGGGTCGACCCGCAATTCTTCCAGTTGGAAGCCTTGCTCGAGCGCATTCATCGGAAACAGATTTGTGTCAGCAGGATGAATCAGATTTATGTCGGCACGATATCAGGCTTTGGTCAGGACACGGGTTGGCCGAAAGCAAAGAGTCGGCGAGCCGCGAAACGGCAGGAATTTCCTAGATTAAGACAAATCAATGGGGACAATAAACATGAAGAGACTCAATCTACTGGCGCTGATCTGCGCCTGCGGGCTGCTGGCAGGACCAGCGGCCGCCGATGCCGTTAGTGACTGGAATGAAATCGCCGCAGCGACGACTGCCGCCGGCCGGCCGGGGGCGATCGGCCAGACCGACATGGCACTTGCCCAGGTGGCGGCGCACGACGCAGTACAGTCTTACGAGAAGCGGTTCGAGCCGTATTACGCTCAGATCAAGCCCGTTGCAGGCAAGAAGGTGGCGGCTGCGGTCGCAGCCGTATACGGCGTCCTCAGGGGCTTCTACGCGCCCCAGCCCGAGTTGGCTGCGTTGGTTGCGTCCCTGGACGCCACGTATACCACCTACCTGGCCAACAATGGACTGACGGGTGACCCCGGCCTCGCCGTGGGGGAAGCAGTCGCTGCCAAGATCGTGACACTACGGCGTCTGAACCCCAATCCGCCACTGCCACCGGATTTCGGCGAAAACGTCATCGGCAAATGGCGCGCGACACAGAATCACATCGGGCCGGCGCCGCTGCCGCCCCCGGCGCCGTTCGCGTTTCCGTGGATGGCCGCCTTTCATCCGTTCGTGCTGACCGGCCCTGCCCGGTTCAGGTCTCCGCCGCCGCCCGAACTGACGAGCGCTCGCTACACCGCCGAATACAACGACGTCAAGGCCAAGGGCGCGCTGACCGGCAGCACCCGCACTCCCGAACAGACGGACATCGCCTGGTTCTGGCTCGACAACTTTGGGGTGCAGCACAACCGGGCCCTCCGGGGACTCGCCGCGAAGCATGTTCCGAAAATCGGCGATCGTGCCCGGCTCTATGCGCTGGCGAATCTCGCCGGGGCGGATGCGCTCATCACGTCTTGGGACAGCAAGAAGCTTTACAACCTCTGGCGTCCCAGCACAGCCATCAATGAAGGAGAGCTGGACGGAAATCCGGATACGATCGGTGATCCCACATGGCTGCCCTTTACCAACAATCCGCCGTATCCCGACTACCAGTCAGGTGCGAACAGCATCACGGCTGGGATGATGCGAGCGGCTGCGCTCTTCTTTGGCACAAACGACATGCAAGTCGTAATTACGACCGCCAATCCAAATGCCATCAAGAAGACGCGGTATTACCCCAGCTTCTCGGCTGTCATGTCGCAGCTGGTGAACGTTCGTATCTGGCAGGGCATCCATTTCCGCTTCGCGGACAGGGAAGGACGGATGGGGGGTGAGCAATCGGCCGCATATGTCCACGATCACGCCTTGCTGCCCGTCTCCAACTAAAAACAACGACTGACCTGAAGGCCCCGCATCGAAAGATGCGGGGCCTTTTTTGATTGCGGCGATAATGGCCGCGTGAAAGTCACCGTGCTGCCGTCGAGGCGGGAATTCGACTCGCGCGGCGACGAGCCCGTCCTGTCGGCGGCGCTCCGCCAGCATCTCAACCTGCCGCACAGCTGCAAGGGCGGGTCCTGCGGGACCTGCCGCGTGCGCGTTCTGCGCGGGCGCTTCGCCTATCCCTACGGACGGCCGATCGGCATCACTGAAACGGAGGAAGCAGGCGGCTACGCGCTGATCTGCCAGGCACGCGCGACCGAGGATCTCGTCATCGAGATCCACGAGATCCGCAATGTCACCGACGTCGAGATCCGCGAATTGCCGGCCCGTGTGGAAAGAATGGAGCGGCTCGCGCCGGATGTCATGGGGCTCTGGCTGCGCCTGCCTGCAATTGAGCCATTCAACTGGAAGTCCGGCCAGTACGTCGACGTCATGCTGCCGGGCGAGCGCCGGCGAAGCTTCTCGCTCGCCAATCCCCCGCACGATGCAGCGTTCCTGCAGTTGCACGTGCGCCGCACGCCGGGCGGGGAGTTCAGCGAGAAAGTGTTCGGAGAGATGAAACCGGGGAGCTTGCTGCGCATCGAGGGGCCGCTCGGCCAGTTCGTGCAGCGGGGTGGCGAACGGCCGATGTTGTTGATCGGCGGTGGAACGGGCTACGCGCCACTCAAGGCGATGATCCGCGATGTCCTCGAATCGGGATCGCCGAGGCAACTGGTCCTGTACTGGGGCGCGCGCACACAGGCGGACTTGTATGAAGATGCCTGGCTCAGGGAACTCGCGTCGAAGCATGCGCAGTTTCACTACACGCCGGTGCACACGGAACTCGTCCACGAAGCCGTGCTGAAAAACGTCGTGGGCCTCGCCGGCTTCGACGTCTATGCCGCCGGCCCACCCGCCATGATCGACGCCGTTCGCAGCGCGCTTCCACGGCAGGGCGCGGACCCGGAGCGCATCTATTTCGATTCCTTCGACTACGCGCCGGCGTAGCGGCTACCTGAAAAGGCCGTCGTCGAGCATTGAGCCCTTGCCCACCGAGCGGCCGACCGATATCCAGATACTCGAAGTATGTTCTGAGTAGCCGACGCCGAGACTGATCGTACCGATCGGCGTCGACCCGGCGAGATAAGCGGAGGCGCCGTAAACTTCCTCGTCCGGGACTTCGTCCAGCCGATCGTAAAATCCCGACGCGTACAGGCCAAATCCGCCGTAGATCGTCTGTTGCTTGATCGACACCAGGTCCTTGAGTCGCCAGAGGAAGCTCCCTTCTGCAATCCAGTAACTGCTGGTACGCACCTCGTCGTATTGATAGCCGGCGAGGGTCCGCGGGCCGCCCAGCGAAAACTTCCGGTCAGCCGGCAAGTCGCCGCCCAGGTCCGTCCCGGCCGCGAGGCTTACCCACATGAGGTTCTTGCCGACCGGGATCGCCTTGCGCGCTGCCGCCTCCAGGCGCTCCCACTCTCGATCTGCGCCGAGACTTTCGTCCGAACGGAAATACTCGAGCTGCGCCGACATGCCCTTCGTCGCGAAACTCGAGGCATCGCGGGAATCGTACCGGGCGACGAATGCGAGGCCTGAATCGACGTCATCCACCCCCGAGAGATTGGGGGGGCCGGTTTGAACCGAGGCCTTCCGGCGACTGCCCCAGTAGCCGAGGCGAATTTGCGCCGCATGTGCCAGGTTCCAGCCGAGATCGACGCGCCCGCCGAGATCCTCGAAGCGTGAGGTGGCTACGTGATCACCGTCGAGGAAGATGTTTTCGGTGCTGCGGCTGGCAAGCAGTTTCGGCTCGACGAAAAACTCCTGTCCGATATCCAATGGCTGGTAGAAGCTCGACGAGATCAATGACTCGTAGCCGAGCTCCAAGTCATTTCGCCATTGACCCCCTCGGTCATTCATCCATCGGCGTACATGCTGGATGCCCAGCTGGAATTTCAGGTCGCCGCCGCCGTCGCCATAAAATCCGAGGCTCGGACTGAGATAGTCCTTTCCGATCGAGGCTTCAGACGGCATCCAGATCAGCGCGGTGCTGCCGACATCGCCCTCCAGCCGGTAAGCGACCGACTCGAGGTCGTCTAATGCCGCCATGCTGCGCGCGTCCTGCGAGATGGCGTCGATGCTGACCGTATCGCCGGTGTGAATTTTCGACACCGATCGCAGGTAGTCTTCGTTGACCCAGTTGAGGCCTTCGACACGGATGGCGGTGACGTGCCGATCGGCATCCTTGCCGACGTTGACCCTTTGACGCCAGGTCGTGTATTCGGCGGCAGGCAATGAATAAGCCGAAAGCTGGTCCGACATGGCGCGGGCAGCCGCTTCTCCGAGCGGAATCGTCTCGGGGACGCGCTCGAAATCCGACGTCGTGATGTCGCCCATCGGTACGTCGATGCGGACATCGCGTTCGCCGAGGGTCGCCAGCTGAATGGCCTCGTTGGCGATGATGCCGATCGCCATGCTGCGCGAGAGCAGTTCCGTCGCCTGCACCAGCCTGGCCGCAGACATCGGGGATTCGACGAGGTTGACGACGATGACGACGTCGGCGCACATCGATCGCGCGACGTCCACCGGAATGTTGCGTACCATTCCGCCGTCCGAAAGGACCATGTCATTCAGGGGTACGGGGGAAAATGCGCCAGGGATCGCCATGCTGGCGCGCATCGCGGTCGCGAGGTCTCCCTCGCTCAATACGACCATCTTGCCCGTGACCATGTCGGTCGCCACCGCGCGAAACGGTATCGGCAGCTCGTCGAATACGTCGACCATCCGGGCCTGGGCGACATAGGTCCTGAGCAGGTCGTCGATGCTGCTCGTGTCGACGAGTCCGGCGGGCGTGACGATGCGCCCGTCCTTGAGCCCGACCTTCATTTCCGACTGCGCCTCGGTCGACATGCGATTCTGTTCGACAGGCTTCAGTGCGCGGCGGCCGACTCCTCCGACGATCTTCGACCAGTCAATGCCGTTCACGAAGGTCTCGAGTTCGGAGGCCGGCTGCCCCGCGGCGTAGCCGGCGCCGATCAAGGCGCCCATGCTCGTGCCCGATATGCAATCGACCGGTACCCGCATCTCTTCGAGGACCTTCAGGACGCCGACATGAGCGCCACCTTTCGCTCCCCCGCCCGAAAGCACGAGGCCGATGCGCGGCCGTCCCTGCGTTGCAGCTGCCTGGTCCGCGGCAGCCGGCGCCGCCACCGAGCAGGTCAGTAATATCGATAACAGGCATGCAATGGTTTTCATGTCGTTGCCAGTCCTTTCCAACGAATCAACGCGCCGACGAGCGCCGCATCGTCCGGCGAGTCGGCGATCAGGATGGGCGATCCGAGGCCGAGGCGTGAAGCGGCTTCAGCCACACGCCGCGACCCCGTGACGAGCGCCGTCGAATCCATGAGTTCCCGGCAGCGCAGCGTCACGATTCCGACGAGCGCCTCGAGCAGCTCCACACTGGTAGCGGCGTAAACGGAAATTCCCCCTTGTCGCCACAACCGCTCGATTTCCGCCTGCAGGTCTGCGGGCGGGTGCGCGGGTTCGCGAGTGTAAACCTCGGCGTACTGCACCTGTGCGCCGCGCGCAGTCAGCACTTCCGCCAGCAGCTCGCGCCCGCCGGAGCCGCGCACGATCAGGACGCGCTGCCCGGTCATGTGGGCGAGCTCCCGCATGGCGAGCAGCGACTCGCTGTCCGCGCCTTCCGCGGGCATCAGCGACACGCGATAACCTGCCGAGTTGAGCGCCGCAGCCGTCGCCTGGCCCACGGCGGCCACGGGAACGTCGCGACGCTGGTCGAGAAAGTCGGCACCGTAGCGCGCGGCGTTGGCGCTCACGAAGACGACGAGGTCATAGCGATCGGCCGGTCCGATCGCGGCGCGCACGGCCGCGCGATCCGGCCGCGGCTTGATCACGAGTGCGGGATACCTGACCGCGGCGCCGCCTTCCGCCTCGATGAGCTGGCAGAGGTGATGGGCCTGGTGCTCGGGTCGGGTCACGAGGACCCCGATGCTCGTCAGGCGCGTCATAGAAACCTTGCGGCGCCCACGGCGAGCAGTCGGCCTGCCAGCTCGCCTCCAAGCTTCGCCGCTTCCGCGACGGGCCCGGAAATCTCATCGGTGAGGATCGTCTGGCCGTCCGCGGAGCCGACGAGTCCCGCGAGATGCAGGATTCCGTTCGTGAGCGTCGCATGTCCCGCGATCGGCGATTGGCAACTCGCACCGAGGCCAGATGCGAACGCGCGCTCCGCTTCCAGGATGCTTCGCGTCGGGGCATGTTGCAGCGGACGCACGAGGGCGAGGATGTCCTCGCGCGCGTCCAGGCACTCGATTCCGATGATGCCCTGGCCGACCGCCGGCAACATCTGCGCAGGGGTGAGGCGCGCGCGGATGCGCGACTCGAGGCCGAGACGCTCGAGCCCCGCGGCGGCGAGGATCGTGGCATCGCATGCGCCGGCATCCAGTTTCGCAATCCTCGTGTCGACGTTGCCGCGCAGGACCACGATCTCGAAGTCCGGCCGCCGGTGCCGCAGCTGGCTCTGGCGCCTGAGGCTCGACGTTCCGATCCGCGCGCCGCGCGGAAGCGCATCGAGCGATTCGTGCTGAATCGAAACAAGCGCGTCGCGGGCGTCGCCTCGCTCGAGCGCGGCAGCGATCGCGAAGCCCGGCGGCAGCACGGCGGGCACGTCCTTCATCGAATGGACCGCGATGTCCGCATGGCCCTCCCGCATGGCGTTTTCCAGCTCCTTGATGAAGAGTCCCTTGCCACCCACGCTGGCGAGGCTGCGGTCCTGGATCCGGTCCCCCTCGGTGACGATCGGCACCAGGCTGACGACGAGGCCGGGGTGCTGCGCGGCGAGGCGGGCGGCGACGTGCTCGGCCTGCCAGAGCGCAAGCCGGCTTCTCCGCGTGGCAATTCGGACCTGTCGGGACATCTGGCCATTTTGCCATGCAGGGCCAAGGGGCTAGGATTCAACACATGAACAGGCTCATTGCGGCTTTTGCGCTCCTGGTTGGCGTCTCCGGACTCGCCTCGGCCGACGACGACACTGTGCGTGCCTCGCTCCGCGGCAACGAGTTCCTCGCGGGTGGCTATGTCGAGCTCAGCGACCGCGTCTCGCGAAGCGCATTCGTGAGCGGTGGTGACGTGCTGGTCGACGGATCCGTCGGTCGCAACCTTTTCGCCGCCGGCGGCGACGTGCGTCTCGTCGGCGAGGTGGATGGGGACGTCCGACTGGCGGGCGGCACGCTGAAGGTCTCGTCGGAAGCGCGGATCGGCGACGATGCCACGCTCGCCGGCGGCTCGATTGTCATGGACGGCGAGGTCAGCGGCGACCTGCGCGCCTATGGCGAGCGCATTGTCGTCAATGGCAGCGTGGATGGGGACGTCGAATTTGCCGGCGAGAATCTGCGCCTCGGCCCGGATGCGCGCATCGGCGGCAGGGTCGTCTATCGCAGCCGCGACGACATCGTCGTGGCAGAAGGCGCCGAAGTTGCGGGCGGCATTTCGAAGGCAACCAAGGATCGTTCCTGGCGCCGCATCGCGCACGGCGCGACGATCGTCGGTGGCATCACGGTCTCGCTCGGCATGGTGCTGCTCGGCGCCGTGCTCGTCCTGGGCATGCCGCGCTTCAGCCGCGATGCGGGCGTCGCGATCCTGCAAAAGCCGTGGCAGGTCCTCGGCCTCGGCTGCACGATGCTGATCGGCGTGCCCGTCGCACTCGCCGTCCTCGTCGTGACGATCGTCGGGATTCCGCTCGCCTTGCTGCTGGCCTTCGCCTATGCCGCGATCCTGATGCTGGGCTACCTCATCGCCGCGATTTTCGTCGGAGACTTCGTGCTGGAGCGCATCGACAAGGCGAAACTCGAGTCGGTCTGGTGGCGCGCACTTTTCATGCTGCTTGCGGTGATCGCGATTGCGATCGTCCGCCAGGTACCGCTTGCGGGGTCGCTCGTGTGGTGGGTCCTGTTCCTGGCCGGCGTTGGCGCATTCACGATGCGCGCCTGGCAGGGTTTCAAGAACGATCCGGCTGTGGCCTAGAGCGCAGGGTTCTTGCGACGTCGGTGGCGAGCCGGCGGCTCACCGCGAGCGTGCCGCCGCCGCGGAGCCGAACCACGTGGTGACCCTCGGCGTCGCGCTCCAGGCCCTCGATGTGCGCGATGGCCACGAGCGAGTTCCGGTGCACGCGGACGAAGTGCCCCGAAAATTCCTCTTCCAGCGCCTTCAGCGACTCCTCGATGAGTTCCTCGCCGGTCCCGTGTCGGAGCGTCGTGTACTTCTGCTCGGCGATGAAGCAGAGGATGCTTTCGACCGGGATGAGCCGCAGCTCGTCGCGCGTGCGCACCGCAATCCTCGTGCGCGGGCCGCCCGTGCCCTCGGCGATGCGCGCGAGCTGGGCGCGCGTCGGGCGCCGTGCACGTTCGAGCGCTTCGCGCAGCTTGTCCGGGCGCACGGGTTTCATCAGGTAGCCGGCGGCCTGGGCGTCGAAGGCCGCGAGCGCGTGTTGCTCGAAGGCGGTCGTGAAGATCACGGCGGGCGGTTCGGGCATCCGGGCGAGGTGATGGGCCGTCTCGAGCCCGTCCATGCCGGGCATGCGGATGTCGAGGAGCACCACTTCGGGCCGGAGCCGGCCGGCGAGCAGCAAGGCTTCTTCGCCACTCGAGGCAACGCCTGCGAGCTCGACGGAATCCAGCTCCTCGACGAGGTGTGACAGCCGCTCGCGGGCCAGGGGCTCGTCATCGACGACCAGCACGCGCAGGTTCACGTCGGCTTGCTGCCAGCCGGGAAGCGCAAGGTCACGACGAAGCGCTCCGGCGCCTCGATGACTTCGACCTCGGCTTCGCCATGGAACATGAGTTCGAATCGCTGGCGCACGCTGTCAAGCCCGATGCGGTGACCGGGCCTGCGCCCGACGACCTTGGGCGACACTGGATTGTCGATCGTCAGCACCGCGCTTGCGCCGTCCCGGCGGCCGGTGATGCGGATGACGCCGCCTTTGTCGAGCGGCTCGATGCCGTGGTAGACCGCGTTCTCGACCAGCGGCTGCAGCGTCAGCGCGGGCACGGTCGCGTCCATCGGCAAGCCTTCGATCTGCCAGTCGACCTGCAGCCTGTCGCCGAGCCGCAATCGCTCCACTCGTTCGTAGGCGCGCGCGATCTCGATCTCGTGCGCGAGTGGAATCCGCTCGCGATGCTCGCGCAGCGACGCCCGGAAGAGATCGGAGAGGTCCGCAATCGCCTGCTCGGCGAGCCGCGGATTCGTGCGCGTCAGCGAGGCGATCGTATTCATGCTGTTGAACAGGAAATGTGGCCGGATTCGCGCCTGCAAGGCGCGCACCCGGCTCTGTGCTTCGGCCTCGACGTTGGCCTGCCACTGGTGCGTCACGTAGAAATAGCGAAGCGCGAGGCCGCCGGCGATCACGCAGACGACGAGGTTGCGAAGCAGCATCCGAAGGTGGAGGGCGCCTGAAGGCGGGGCCTCGACACCCAGCGTCCGGATCGAATACGCCTCGAGCCACCACGCGCCCTCGGTCACGAGCGCGGTGATGAGGAGGGCGAGGGCAAGGGCCACCGCCGAGCCCGCGAGCACGTCGAGCTTCGACAGCAGACGTCGCGCCGCGCACCAGACAGCCGCCGTGCCAAGCGCCGCCCACAGCAGGAATAGCGAGATCTGCGCGAGATCGGTCCAGAAACTGGCCGAAATGCCGTGCCGCGCGAGCGTGAACAGGACGGCGACGAGCGCGGCGATCAGGATCACCGCGAGAACGCTCCGGCCGCGGCAAAAGTCGGGCAGGTAAAAGTTTGGCCGATCAACCATGTTTTGAATCGAAAAAAAGTGTCTTGAGCCGGAAGATCGTCGAGATGTCCTCCTCGCCGTGGCCCGAAGCGAGCAGGCGCGCATAGTCGGCGAGCGTCGATTCGATGATGGGCAGGACCGCGCCGTGCCGCGCCGCCATTCCGCGGCAGATGCGCAGGTCCTTGTCGTGCAGGCGAAGCCGGAAGCCCGCCGGGTACTCACCCTGCGCCATGAATGGCGCGCGATGGACGAAGTACCAGGACGAGCCTGCGCCCTTGCCGAGGATCTCGATCACCCGGTCGAGCGGCAGGCCTTCCGCCTGTGCGAATGCCATCGCCTCGGCCGCGACCTGGATCGCGCCCGCGCAGAGGATCTGGTTGGTCGCCTTCGTCGCCTGGCCGGCGCCATTCGGGCCCATCAGCACGATGGTCTTGCCGAGCGCTTCGAGCACCGGCCGCGCACGCTCGAAATCCTGCGAATCGCCGCCGCACATGATTGCGAGCGTTGCGTTCCTGGCGCCCTCGACGCCGCCGCTCACGGGGCAGTCGAGAAAGCCCGATTCGACGGCCGCGAGACGGCGCGCCGCCTCGCGCGCGGTATCGGCTGAGACCGTCGAGCAGTCGACGACGATCGAGCCTTTCTTCAGCGTCGGCCGCAGGGAATCGACGACGGCAAGGAGGTCCTCGTCTGCGGCGACGCAGGTGACGACGTAAGAGCAGGCGGCGGCGAGCTCGGCCGCAGAGGCGAACACCCGGCAGCCGGTCTCGGCAGAGAGCGCCTCAGACCTCGATGCAGTGCGGTTCCAGACGCCGGCAAGAATTCCTGCGCGATGCAGGTTGCGGGCCATGTGCTGGCCCATGGCTCCGAGACCGATGATTCCGGCATTCATGGCGGGCTCCATTCTGCCCGCTTGTGCAAATCAGCTGCAGTAGTCGTCGCGGTCCTGCTTGGCGCGGGCGCGAGCTTCGCTCAACTGCTGGTCCGTCAGGTACTCGCGCTTGCCGTCCGCCGTTTCGCGGAACAAGCGGCGCGACTCGATGTAGGTCTTGTAGCGCTCCTCGGCCTTCTTGCACTGCTCGACCTTGGCCTTGGCCGCATCGGCTTCGACGGATGCCATCGCCTCTTCGGAAACCGGCGGCTCCGGTGTCCTCGGCGAACCGGATTGCGTCGCGGGCTGCGTGCCGGAATCGCTGCCTTCCTCGGAGTAATCGCCGTTGCCGGATTCGTCTTCCTCGGCGAAACCGGACTCCTGCTGGTACACGCCGAGGATCTTGGCGTCACCCTGGCGCGGCGGCAGGTCGGTGTAATGGACCTGGCCGGCTCCATCCACCCATTTATAGACGGTCTCGGCCGCGGCCACCGCCGCGACGCCCGCCATCAGGAATGCCAACACGACCTTGGGAAACCGAACCATTTTCCACCCCCGGTTGCGCTGCACAGTCTGGCGTCCCGCCACCAGAAAACCCTTGACGCGCGTCACACTGGGACCGCGGTCCAGCGGGAGTGTAGCCAAAACGGGGGTCAGTGGTTATAGGCCCGTTCGTCGTGCAGCGCGAGGTCCAGGCCCTCGACCTCCTGATCCTGGGAGACGCGGACGCCGACCATGAGGTCGAGGAGCTTGAGGATCGCAAAGGTGCCGGAGCCGCTCCAGGCCGCCGTGAAAAGCACGCACCTGGCCTGGATCCAGACCTGCTCGCCGATCGTTACGCCTTCCGGCAGGCCCGTGCCGCCGAGGGCCCCAGCCGTGACGCCCGTCAGCACCGCGCCGACGATGCCGCCGACGGCGTGGACGCCGAAAACGTCGAGCGAATCGTCGTAGCCGAAGATCCGCTTGTGGCGTGTCGCCGCGAGGAAGCAGCAGGCACCGGCGCAGCTGCCGATCAGGATTGCGCCCATGGGTCCTGCCGTTCCGGAGGCCGGCGTGATTGCGACGAGTCCGGCGATCGCGCCGGTGGCGACGCCGAGTGCGCTTGGCTTGCCATGCGCGGCCCACTCGAAGCTGAGCCAGGTGAGCGCGGCCGCGGCCGTCGCCACCTGCGTGACGAGGATCGCCATGCCGGCGGTCCCGTTGGCGGCCAGTGCGCTGCCCGCGTTGAACCCGAACCATCCGACCCAGAGCAGGGCGGCACCCACCAGCGCGAAGGGCACGTTGTGCGGCGGGATCGCCGAGTCCGGGTAACCATGGCGGCGGCCGATCACGAGCGCCGCCGCGAGTCCGGCGATCCCCGCATTGACGTGTACGACCGTGCCGCCCGCGAAGTCGAGCACGCCCCAGTCCCACATCAGCGCGCCGGGACCGCTCCAGACCATGTGCGCGAGCGGCGCGTAAATCAGCGTGAACCAGAGCGTAATGAAGACGATGAGCACTCCGAACTTCATGCGCTCGGCGAAAGCTCCGACCGTCAGGGCCGGCGTGATGATCGCGAAGGTCATCTGGAAGGTCGCGAAGACCGACTCCGGAATGGTCCCGATGACGGACGCCGGCGTGATGTTCGCCATGAACGCCTTGCCGAACCCACCGACGAACATCCCGGGCGTGTCGAACGCCAGGCTGTAGCCATAAATCACCCACAGCAGGGTGATGAGGGCCGCGATCGCGAAACACTGCATCAGCACCGACAGTGCGTTCTTGACGCGCACCATCCCGGCGTAGAGCAGCGCGAGTCCGGGCAGCGTCATCAGGAGCACGAGCGCGGTCGCGACCATCATCCACGCGGTATCGCCGCTGTCAGTCACTGTGCTTTTCCTGCGTTTGGGCCACAAAGCGCGCATCCGCACGCCGCCGGATCGCGCTACCTTCTGAAGGGCAATGCAGCATCCGTGCCACCCACCGTAAAGATGGCAATCAAGCGCTTACAATCGGACGCGAGGGCTTGCCTTGCGCCTGTCGCACCGCGCCGGTGCGGCGTCGGCGGCCGCCCGCCCCGCCCTGGTGCAAAGGAGGACAGTCTTGGCATTCGATACGAAATCACTCGACGAGCTCGCGCGAAAACTTGCGGACGCCGTTCCGCCCGGACTCGCCGCGCTTCGGGACGATCTCGAGCGGAATTTCAAAGCCGTCCTGCAAGGCGGGCTCGCGAAGCTCGATCTCGTCACGCGCCAGGAATTCGACATCCAGGCGGCGGTCCTGCGTCGAAGCCGCGAGCGCCTCGAGGAGCTCGAAAAGCGCATCGCCGCGCTCGAGAAATCACCGAAGAAGTGACGGTCGCGGGCCTCGGCCCGTGACGCTCGCAACGGCTCTCACTCGCGCGCAGTTCGCGCTCGACGCGCCGCTCGTGCGGGTCGAGGTGCATTGCGGCGCCGGTCTACCGCAATTCTCGGTCGTCGGGCTCGCCGAAACGGCGGTGCGCGAGAGCCGCGAGCGCGTGCGCGCCGCGCTCGCCCAAGGCGGGTTTGATTTCCCCGCGGGCCGGGTAACCGTCAATCTTGCGCCGGCCGACCTGCCGAAAGAGGGCGGGCGATACGACCTCGCCGTGGCGCTCGGGATACTTGCCGCATCGGGGCAACTTCCTGCAGCGCGTCTCGAGGGCACCGAGTTCTACGGCGAGCTCTCCCTTTCCGGTGAACTCAGGCCGGTGCGCGGGGTGCTCTCCGCCGCGGTGCACGCGGTGCGCGACGGACGGAAGCTCGTCGTTCCGCTCGGGAATGCGGAGGAAGCGCGCGTCGCGCGCGGCGCCCAGGTTGCAGGCGCTTCCACCCTGACCGCGGTCAGGAATGGCCTCTGCGGTGGAGCGGGGATCACGTTTGCGCCTGGGAGCGAATTATCGGCCGTCGCGGCAACGGGTCCCGATCTTGCTGACGTGCGGGGCCAGGCCGCGGCGAAGCGCGCGCTCGAGATTTCGGCGGCGGGCGGGCACAGCCTGCTCCTCATCGGGCCGCCCGGCTCGGGCAAGAGCATGCTGGCGCAGCGGCTTCCCGGATTGTTGCCGCCGCTCGATGACGACGAGGCGCTCGAGAGCGCGATGCTGCACTCGCTCGCGCGGCCGCTTCCTCCGGTCAGCGAGTGGCGTCGCCGGCCGTTCCGCGCACCGCATCACGGCGCCTCGGCGGCGGCTGTCATTGGCGGTGGCGGAAGGCTGCGGCCCGGCGAGATTTCGCTCGCGCATCATGGCGTCCTTTTCCTGGACGAGCTTCCCGAGTACCGGCGGGACGTGCTGGAAGCACTGCGCGAGCCGCTCGAGACCGGCTCGGTCAGCATCGCGCGCGCCGCCTGGCATGGCCAGTTCCCGGCGCGATTCCAGCTTGTCGCGGCGATGAATCCCTGCCAGTGCGGCTATGCCGGCGATTCGAACGGACGATGCCGCTGCACGTATCCTTCAGTCCGCCGTTACCTCTCGAGGATCTCGGGCCCCCTGCTCGATCGCATCGATCTGCACGTCGAAGTTCCGCGGCTTGAATACACGACGCTTGCGCCGTCAGGACCCGCGGTCGAATCGAGTGCGATCGTCGCGGAACGCGTGCGCCTCGCCCGCGATCGGCAAGGCGCGCGCGGTGCGCTCAACTCGGCGCTGGACCCCAAGTCGCTTGGCAGCGCCTGCGGTCTTGGCCTGCGCGAACATGGCCTGCTCGAAGCCGCCTCGCGCCGGCTCGGGCTTTCGGCCCGGGCCTGTCACCGGATCCTCCGCGTCGGGCGCACGATCGCGGATCTCGCGGGTCTCGAGCGGGTCGAAGTCGGGGAATTGTCTGAGGCGATCGGCTACCGGAGGCTCGACCGTGAACTCGAATCGGTAGCGTCCTAGCGGCTTTGCGCCGCCATGTATTCGACCGCGGCCCGCACGGCCTCGTCGGAGAGATCCATGCGCCCGCCCTTCGCGGGCATCATGCCTTTTGATCCCGTAAAGCCGCCGACGGCGTGCAGTTCGAGCGTGGCCATTCCCTGCGCAATGCGCGGCGCCCAGGCCGCCTTGTCGCCGATCTTCGGCGCACCCGCAATGCCGGCGCCATGGCAGGCCGTGCAGGCGAGGTCGTATACGGACTTCCCATCGGTGGGTAGCCCAACGCCCGCCGGGGCGGCGCTGCCTGCCACCGCGACCGCCGTCGTCTTGATCGCGAGCGCCTTGTTGTCCTCGCCTGCGACGGCCACCTGGCCAAAAGGCTTGATGCGCTCGTGCGCGGACGCCTGCATGAGCGGGTCGTCCGTGTCCCGCGCGCCTTTCGGGCCGCTGTCGACCATGCGCGAAATACCGATCAGCAGCAGCGCGATCGCGATCAGCACGCCGAGAACGGCGCTGAATACGTTCCTGAAATGGTGGTCGGTCTTCGCCATCGACGAATTATAGCGTCTGGGCGTCCGGACCACTAAAATCGGACATTGAAAACGCGCCCGTAGCTCAGCTGGATAGAGTGACGGTCTCCGAAGCCGTAGGTCGTGGGTTCGACTCCCGCCGGGCGCGCCAATATTTCCGCTGAAAGCTGGCCACATCCGTGAACAAGACCCGCCTCGAAGCGTTCAGCGACGGTGTCATCGCGATCATCATCACGATCATGGTGCTCGAGCTCAAGGTGCCGCATGGCGAGAACCTGGCGACGCTCAAGCCACTCCTGCCCGCTTTCCTGAGCTACGTGCTGAGCTTCATCTACCTCGGCATCTACTGGAACAATCATCACCACATGCTGCACGCCAGCCACAAGGTGACCGGCTCCATCCTCTGGGCGAACCTGCATCTTCTCTTCTGGCTGTCGCTGATCCCGTTCACGACCGGGTGGATGGGCGAGAACCATTTCGCCGAGCTGCCGACGGCGCTCTATGGCGTCGTGCTGCTGATGGCGGCGATCGCCTACTTCATCCTGCAGAGCCGGATCATCGCCTCTCAGGGTCGCGACTCGGTCCTCGCGCACGCGGTCGGCAGGGACTGGAAAGGCAAGTTGCCGCCAATCCTTTATCTGATCGCGATCCTGGTCGCGTTCAGCTCGCACTGGATCTCGAAGTCGATTTACGTGCTCGTCGCACTCATGTGGCTCATCCCGGACCAGCGCATCGAGAGGGTGCTCGCGCGCAAGGAGGCTTGATGTCGAATTTCACACGAACGGCATTGATGATGCTCGCGGGCCTGCTGATCGCAGGCCCTGCGACCGCGGAAACGTTCCGCTGCGGCCAGTGGATCGCGTCGGCGGACATGACGGTGGAGGAACTCGTCCAGAAATGCGGCGAGCCCGCCTCGAAGACGGTCGAGGTCGTCGACGTCTACGGGCCCGGCGCAAGCGGCAAGGGAAAAATAAAGCGCGGCACCGTGTCGACCGAGAAATGGACCTACGATCGCGGCAACCAGTCCTTCGCGATGGTCGTCACGATCGTGGACGGCGAGATTCAGAGCATGGAGCGGGGCGAGTGATGTCCGCGCGGCAGATCGTCCGCCTGTGGCACGGACGAGTTCCAACCTCGAAAGCCGACGCGTACCGCGAATTCACGAACGGGCGCGCGATCCCGGATTACCGATCGGTACCCGGAAACCTGAGCGTGCACGTCCTCGAGCGCCGCGACGGCGACGTCACGCATTTCGTCACTTTGACGTTCTGGGAAAGCCTCGATTCAATCCGCGCCTTCGCGGGCGAAGACATCGAGAAGGCGAAGTACTACCCCGAGGACGCAGATTTCCTGCTCGAATACGAGCCCCGCGTCTTGCACTACGAAGTCGTCGGGAAATCCTGAAGCATCATTCGATTTCGAACCGCTCTACGGCAACGGGCTGTCCGTTGATCGCGCAGCTGACGGTGTAGGCGCCCTTCACCCAGTTGCCAGCGGCCTCCCAGCCCATCGCGCCGGCCGAATAGCCACCTGCCCAGGTTGGCTGTGGCTCGTAGCTCAGCACGAGCGGCGGGGAAGTCTGGCCGTCCGGCCAGAAAAAATGACAGTCGACCGGGATCTTCGCGGCGCGCCCGAGCGGCGCGTGCGAGAACTCGAGCTCGATGCCGATGCGGGTCGTCTCGTCCGCGGGGAGGCTGTTGGCGTACTTGCGCGCAATCAGCGGTGGAAGGTTGCCGGTTACCGGAAACAGGCGCATGGCCCTGGTGCGTATCTCGCCGTCCGCGACTTCCGGCGGATTGACGACTATTTCGAATGGCGCCTTGGCGATCGAATTCTCCGCGGCCTTGCATTCGACTTCATAGATTCCCGGTACCCAATTCTGGTCGGCCACGACGCCGAAGAGCAGGTTGGCGCTCTGGGACTCGGTCTTGCCGCCGAAGAACTGGAATTCCATTGGTCGGTCCGCTGGAATGACGCTGCCGTCGGGCTTCTTCATCGTGCAGGCGAGCGGTATCGTCGATGAGGCGTCCGGCGCCGCATAGTTCGCCGAAACCTCGACGCCGAGCCGGCGCATGCGATTGGCATCGAAACGCGGCGTGTAGATCCGCCGGGTAACAGGCAGAATCGGTCCGTCGGCTTGCTCGAAGAAGCGGAGCGTCGCCTGGTCGAACGATGGATCGGCGATGGCGAGGGAGGGCAGCAGGAGCGCGATCGCGAATGATTTCCTCATGAAGCCATTCTACAAAAATCTGCTGGTCGGGCTCGTTGTCGTGGCCGCGGTCGGCGGCGTGTTCCTCGTCGATCCGATTCCGCAGGATCCTGCGTATCACGATTTCGCGGACAAGAAGACCCTCTTCGGCGTGCGGAACCTCTGGAACGTCGCATCGAACCTGCCGTTCCTGTTCGTCGGCGCGATCGGCCTCGTGGGTGCGGGCAGGCTTGCATCGCAGGATCTGCGGTTCCACTACCTGCTCTTCTGCACGGCCGTGATGCTCGTGGCATTCGGCTCCGCCTGGTACCATCTCGATCCGTCGACACCGACCCTCGTCTGGGACCGGTTGCCGATGACCGCCGCGTTCATGACGTTTTTGTCCGCCGCACTTGCCGACCGGGTTTCGTGGGTCGTCGGCCGCGCACTGTTGTGGTCGCTCGTCGTCATTGGCATCGCGAGCATCGCGTGGTGGGTGCGTACCGAAGCGGCAGGACAGGGCGACCTTCGGCCTTATGCTGTCGTGCAATTCCTGCCGATGCTGCTCGTGCCGCTGATCCTGCTGTTGTGGCAGGGCGATGGACTGCGAGCAAAGCCGGTCTGGATGGCCTTCGGCGCGTATGCGGCAGCAAAGCTCGCGGAGCAGTTCGACCAGTCGATACTCGAGGCGACCGGCGGATTCAGCGGGCACAGCCTCAAACACCTGCTCGCGGCGCTCGCGACCTGGTGGATCGTCCGCGCGTTTCAGAGATCGCCGGCGAGCGCCTTGTAGAGGGCGGCGAGGGCGGTCGCGCGCCGGGTTTCCGACTGGACGTGTTGGTCCTCGAAATCGAGCTTCACGCGCTCCGCGACGAGCACCGCGAGATAATCGCCGGCGCCGACGTCGTAACGCAAACGCGCGAGTCGCGCGGCTTCGTTTGCGGCCTCTGCACCGGCGCGCAGCTCGTCCTCCGACTGGTTCGCGGCGCGGAAGCCCGCGAGCGCGTTCTCAGTCTCCTCGAGAGCCTGCAGCACCGTCTCCTGGTAAGCGGCGAGTTGGCCGTCGCGCCGCGCTTCGGAGGCCTTGACGCGCTGGTGGACGCGGCCGAAGTCGAGGAAGCTCCAGGTGATCGAGGGGCCGTAGCTCCAGCGCTCGGCCGCGTCATCGCCGATGGAATCCCGGGACTGGCCGCTCCAGCCGAATCCGCCGAGCAGCGTGATCTTCGGGAAGTACTCCGCCATCTCGTCGCCGATGTCCGAGTAGCTCGCGGCGAGCTCGCGCTCGCTGCTGCGGATGTCTGGCCGGCGCTTCATCCATTCTTCCGGCGTGCCGGTCGCGACGAGCGCGGGCAGAGCGGGCAGTTCGGTGGTTGGCGAGAGGTTCGGGCGGAGGGTCTCGATCGGCAAGGCGGTCAGCACCGCGAGGCGCTGCTCCTGACGCACGAGCTCGGCCTCGGCGGTCGGCACGCTGGCGGCGACTGAGCGCCGCTGCGCCTCCGCCTGCGCGAGGTCGAGCGCATTCGAGCTGCCGGCTTTGACGCGCGCGTCCAGGATCCTGACGTTGTCCCCGAGGTTCGAAAGCTGCTCGCGCCGGAGCGCGAGTGTCGCGCGCGCGCCGACCAGCGAGAACCAGGTCTGCGCGGTCTCCGCGACGATCGAGAGCTGCGCGTCCGCGAGCGAGGCGGCGCGCGCCTCGACCCGCCGGTCGACAGCGCGGTACTCGTTCCGCAGCGAGCCGAAGAGGTCGATCTCCCAGCTGGCGTCGAAGCCCGCGCGGTAGGTGTCCGTCCTGATGCCGCCGGGCGCGAACGGGTCCTCGGTGCTGAACTGCGCCTTCTCGCGGTCAGCCGAGGCCGTGACGGTCGGAAACCAGGAATACACTGACAGCCCCGACAGTGCGCGGGCCTCGTTGAGGCGCGAAAGCGCCTGCGCGATCGTCGTGTTTGCCGCGAGTGCGCGCGCAATGAGCGCGTCGAGTTCGCTGCTCCCGAACCCCGCCCACAGTTTCGAGCCTGCGGGTTGAGCCGTGGCCTCGGCGGCCGCCTGGTCGAAACTTGCAGGCACGGGCATATCCGGTTCCACGTACCGCGGGCCGACGGTGCAGGCTGCGAGCAGCGCCGGCAGGACGAGTGCCGCGATGCGGCTACTCATGGCTGCGTTCCTTCCGGCGCGCGATGAAATTCCGGCGCTCGACGAACTTCCGCAGCACGACGTAGAAGACCGGCGTGAAGAAGAGTCCGAAGAACGTGACGCCGAGCATTCCCGCGACGACAGTGACGCCCATGACGTAGCGCACCTCGGCGCCCGCGCCCGAGGCTAACACCAGCGGCGTTACGCCGGCGATGAAGGCGAAGCTCGTCATGAGGATCGGGCGCAGCCGCAACCGGCAGGCCTCGATCGCCGCGTCGACGATGCCCTTGCCCTGTTCCTCGAGGTCGCGCGCGAACTCGACGATCAGGATCGCGTTCTTGCAGGCGAGGCCGATCAGCACGGCGAGGCCTATCTTCGTAAAGATGTTGTTGTCCAGGAATGTCGGGGCAAAGGCCGGCGGCGAAACCGCGAGCCACAGCCCGTGGATGAAATTGATGAGCCAGGTGCCGCCGATCGCGGACAGGAGGCAGAGCGGCACGATCAGGATGATCGCGAGCGGCAATGACCAGCTCTCGTACAGCGCGGCGAGCACCATGTAGACGAGCAGCACGCAGAGCGGGAACACGAACAGCGCTGTGTTGCCCTGCGTGATCTGCTGGTAGGTCAATCCGGTCCATTCGATGTCCATGCCGCGCGGCAGGACCTGCTCCGCCATCGCCCGAACCTTCTCGAGGCCCTCGGTCGAGGACAGCAGGGCGGGATTGAGGCCGACCGACAGGTCGGCAGCCGGGTAGGCGTTATAGCGGATCACCGGGTCAGGGCCGTAGCTCGGCTTGATGCTCACGACGCTGCCGAGCGGCACCATCTCCCCTCGGTTATTGCGGACTTTCAGGCCCTCGATGTCCTGCACGGTCGCGCGGAACGGCGCATCCGCCTGCGCATAGACCGAATAGGTACGGCCGAACAGGTTGAAGTCGTTGACGTAGGCCGAGCCGAGATAGACCTGCAGCGTGCTGAAGACGTCGGTCAGCGAGAGGCCGAGCTCCTTGACCTTGGTGCGGTCGACGCTCGCATCGAGTTGCGGCACGTTCGACTGGTAGGAGGTGAAGGTGCCGAGCGGATCGATGCCTTCGGTCTGTCCGAGCGCGCCGATCAGCCCGATCGTGTTGTTGTATAGCTCGCCGTAGCCGATGGCGGCGCGGTCCTCCACGTAAAGCTCGAGGCCATTCGCATTGCCGAGGCCGAGCACGGGCGGCGGCAGCAGCGCGAAGGCAAGGCCCTCCTGGATCTGTCCGTAGCCCATGTTGATGCGGTTCGCGATCTCGCCGGCCGCGAGCTCGCGCTCGCCCTGCGGCTCGAGCCCGGCGAACATGACTCCGACATTCGGCGTCGCGACGAAGTGCACCGCATTCAGTCCCGGGAACTGCACGACGTTTTCGACCCCCGGCACCGACATCGCGACCTCGCCCATCTTCCGCATCACGGCATCGGTTCGGTCGATGGTCGCGGCCTCGGGCAGCTGCAGCACCGCGAACAGGTACTGCTTGTCCTGGAACGGGATGTAGCCGCCCGGCACGGCGCCGAAGGCGATGACGGTCACGACGATCAGCACGGCGTAGATCGCGAGCAGGCGCGGGGCACGGGCGATGGTGCCGCCGATGCCGCCCGAATAGCGGTTGCCGAAGCCGTGGAATACGCGATTGAAGGCGCCGAACGGCCGACCGAATATCTTCTCGATCCAGCGACCCAGCGCGTCCTTCTTCGCGCCGTGCGGCTGAAGCAGCATCGCTGCAAGCGCCGGCGACAGGGTCAGCGAATTGAAGCCAGAGATGATGACCGCGGCCGCGATCGTCACCGCGAACTGCTTGTAGAACTGGCCGGTCACGCCGCCCAGGAAGGCGAGCGGCACAAAGACGGACGCGAGCACGAGAGTGATTGCGACGATCGGCCCGGACACCTCGCTCATCGCCTGGTGGGCGGCCTCGCGTGGCGACTTGCCGGACTCGATGTGGCGCTCGACGTTCTCCACGACGACGATCGCGTCGTCGACCACGATGCCGATCGCGAGCACGAGGCCGAACAGCGTCAGCACGTTGATCGAGAAGCCGAGCAGCCAGAGGACAGCGAACGTGCCGATGATGGAAACCGGCACGGCGACCAGCGGTATGAGCGATGCCCTCCAGGTCTGGAGGAACAGGACGACGACGATCACGACGAGAGCGATCGCTTCGAGCAGCGTCTCGATGACCGAGGCGATCGAGTCCCTGACGAAGACCGTCGGGTCGTAGACGACCGACCAGTGCACGTCCTCAGGGAAGCTGCCCTCGAGCTCCGACATCCGGTTGCGGATCGCGTCGGAGAGCTCGATCGTGTTGGCGCCCGGCGCCTCGAAGATCACGATCGCGGCGGCGTCCTCGTTGTTGAGTAGCGACCTGATCGCATAGCTGTTGGCGCCGAGCTCGACGCGGGCGACGTCCTTGAGCCGCGTGAGCTGGTCGCCATCCGCCTTCAGCACGACCTCGCCGAATGCCTCCGGCGATGCGAGCCGGCCCTGCGCGTTGACCGAGATCTGCGTTACCGAGCCGTCCGGAGTCGGCGGGCTGCCGATACTGCCGGCGGAGACCTCGACGTTCTGCTCGCGGATCGCGTTGACGATGTCGCCGGCCGACAGGCCGCGCGCGGAGGCCCGCCCCGGGTCGATCCAGACTCGCATCGCGTAGTTGCCGATGCCGAAGGCGATCGCCTGGCCGACCCCTGGCAGGCGCGCGAGCTCGTCGCGAACGTGCAGGTTGGCGTAATTGGACAGGTACAGCGCATCGTAGGTCTTGTTCGGCGAGTCGAGGTGCACGACCATCGTCAGCGTCGACGACGCCTTGGTGGTCGTGACGCCGAGCGCGCGCACCGCCTCGGGCAGCCGTGGCAGCGCCTGCGCGACGCGGTTCTGCACCTGCATCGCGGCGAGGTCGACATCGGTGCCGCCCTTGAAGGTCACCGCAAGTTGCATCTGGCCGTCGGAGCTCGACGTCGACTTCATGTAGATCATGTTCTCGACGCCGTTGACCGCTTCCTCGAGCGGTCCGGCGACGGTGTCGGCGGTGGTGCGCGGGTTGGCGCCCGGATAGTTCGCGGTCACGGAAACCGACGGCGGCACCACGTCCGGGTATTCGCTGATCGGCAGGCTCGGGATCGCCATGAGTCCCGAGACTAGAATCAGGGCGGACAGCACCGTCGCGAGGATCGGCCGGTCGATGAAGATGCGCGAGAAATCGGTATGCGTTGCCATGACCGCTCAACCCGCCGGCGCAGGACCGCCCTGGGGCGCCGGCGGCGCCAGGTTCGGCTGGTCCATCGGCACGACGCGCGGCTTCACCGGCTGGCCGGGGAAGAAGATCTTGCGCATGCCATTGACGATGACCTTGTCGCCCTGTTTCAGGCCGGACTCGACCACGACGAGGCCCTCGACGTGCGGCCCGAGCTTCACGTCGTGCCGCTCCGCGGTGTTTTCCTTGCTGGCGATGTAGACATAGCGCCGGTCCTGATCTGTCAGGACCGCCTGCTCGTGGATCAGGAGTGCGTTGTGCTGCGACTCGCCGAGCAGGCGCACGCGTGCGAACAGGCCGGGCGTGAACCTGCCGTCCGGATTCGGCAGCACTGCGCGCGCGCGAATCGTGCCGGTTTCGGGATCGAGGGCGTTGTCGACGAAATCCACCTCGCCCTTGTGCGGAAATCCCTCCTCGTTCGCGAGTCCGATGAGCACCGGATTCCGGACGTCGCGCGAGCTCTCGCGGTTCCCCGCCCGCGCGAGGTCCTGGTAGCGGAGATATGCGCGCTCGTCGCCCGTGAAGCTCACGTAGACCGGGTCGACCGATACCAGCGTCGTCAACAGGGTGTCGTTCGGCGCGACGAGGTTGCCGGGCTTCACAAGGGCCGCCCCGGCCCGGCCGGCGAAGGGCGCGGTAATGCGCGTGAAGCCGAGGTCCAGCTCGGCCTGCGCGATGTTGGCGCGCGCGGCGAGCAGGTCCGCATCGGCCTGCAGGGCCTCCATGCGCCGCGTGTCGAGCTCGCCCTGTGAAATCGCGCGCTCGCCGATCAGCGATTCGGCGCGCTTGAGCTCCTGCTGCGCGAGCGCGACACGCGCCTCGGCGCGGCTCGCGTCGGCATTCGCAGCGTCGGCATTCGCCCTGTATTCACGGCTGTCGATAGTGAAGAGGAGCTGGCCTTTCTCGACCAACCCGCCTTCCTGGTAATGCACGCGGTTGAGGTGGCCCGACACCCGCGGGCGGATCTCGGCCGCATCGATCGCCTCGACGTGACCGCTGTACTCGTCCCACTGGGTGACGGATTTCTGCACGACAGCGGCGACGCTTACGTCGGGCGGGGGCATCTGTTGCTGCTCCCCGTTGCCGCAAGCGGCTAGCAGTACGAGGACGGCGACGACGGTGTAAAGACGCATGACTCAGGCTTCCTTCACGACTTTCTTCGTTATTTGGCCCGCGCCCCACTGGCGCGCGAGCTCTTCCATCAAGTCGACGAGACGCGCCCGCGCGGGTCCCGGCATGGAATACATCTGGAACAGCTCCTGCCACATGAGGCCCTCGGCCGCCAGATGAATGACATGCAGGCGCAGGTCGCGTTCCGTCCATTGCTTGCGGCCGAGCCGCTCCCGCAGTTCCTGCCGGCAGGGGTCCATCAGGGAGGGATCGAGCGTCGCAGCCGATAGCATCCCGCACAGAAAACGCCGGTGTGACTCGTCCTGGGCGGTCAGGGTGCGGATGAAGCCGAGGAGCTTTGCGGTCTCCGGGTCGCAGTCAACGGGTGTCAGCGCGGCCTCGGCGTTGTCCCACTGCCGGAAATCGGCCTCCAGCAGGCTACGGAGGAGGTCTTCCTTCGTCGGATAGTGATAGGTGATGCCGCCCCGGGTAATCCCGCTTTCCCTGACGAGCTCGTCGAAGGTCAGCGCGCCCGCGCCATCGCGCTCGACGATCTGCCGGGCGGCGGAGAGGATCTTCTCTTTTGCTATCGGAGGGCGTCCCACCCTTTAACTATACAAAACGTTCTGTATAGCAATCAAGCTATAGGGAGGGTGGATCGTAATAGGCCATGAGCCGCAGTTCGTCCAGGTCCGAGCTTTCGGGATCGTCCTGCGTGACGCGTGCGTATCGAAGCCGCAGCAACAGGCCCTTCAAGGGCCCATTTTCGGGCGACCACTGGAGGTTGAGGTTGAACTCATCCTTGGCGAATTGCGCAGGGTCGTCGGGTTCCGAACCCTTGATCAAGAGGGCATAGACGCCGAGTCCATTGGTCGCCGGGAAGTTGTAGGCGGCGCGGAGCATCCAGGCATCCTCTCCCTCGCGGTTGAAATCGGAAACCTGCACGCTCGTGTAGCCGGGATAGCTGCCCCAGGGCGAACGCATGCCGCTGTCGCCGCTCGCATTCGTGTAGGCCACGGTGAACAGGGCCCCGCCCATGCCGAGCTCGGCCTTGCCACCCAGCTGTGCCGACGAGAAATCCGCGCCGAGCAGGTTCTCGCCGACGCCCTGCTGGTCCGAGTACTGCAACGCAAACTGCACACGCCTGTCCTTGCCCAGCCGCAGGGTGTGCTTGGCCTCCGTGTAGAAGATGTTGACGATGTCGTCGCTGTAGTAATCGATCGCCCCGATCGACAGGTCGCCCTTCCTGTAGTTTGCGCCCGCGACGATGACGCCTCGCTCAATGCCGGCTGGCGCGCCTGCGGTGGTCGCCATCGAGACGAACTCGTCGGAATTGCGCTGCTTGATTTCATCGAAATAGCCGGCCCCGGCGCGCCACTCGGACTCGCCCTCACCGCCGCCATGGACTCCCTGCAGCGCAATGGCCTCGAAGGTATTGGGTGACATGCGGCTGTCGTTGCGATTGAGGAAGGGCGTATCGAAGCCGCGCCGCCCGATGGTGAGCCGTGTGCCTTCACTGAGGAGCAGCTCCCCGAAAAGCTCGCCGACGACCGTGTAGCCTTCCTGGCCAGGCGCCAGCAAGCCCGTGCCGTCCTTTTCCTCCGGGCCGTAGATCCGCTGCGAGGTATAGCCGCTGGCACCGAGCGCAAAGCGCTCGCGGAAGTAGCCCGTCTTGAACCCGGCGTGGCCGCCGATGGCCAGGGCCTCGTTCTCGCTGTCGTCGAAGTTGTCGCGATCGAAGTCGTAGGTGCGGAGCTCGACGTCGAACTTCGTGTCGGCCCAGGCTTTTCGCCGCGTATCGCGCAACCACTCCGCACGCGTGGTTGCACCGAAGCTTTCGTCGAGCGGGCTTTGCCCGGTCTCGGTTGAGGAGGGAAGCTCCTGTGCCAGGGCGGCCGCGGGCAGGACGGTGCACACCGCCAGCCAGCGGCGACCTGAAATCATCAGAGCCAGCCGCGGCGGCGGAAATACAGGTAGGGCAGCAGCGCCGAGACCAAGATCAGTCCGAGCGCGAACGGGTAGCCGAACGGCCAGCTGAGCTCAGGCATGAAGTCGAAATTCATGCCGTAGATGCTGGCGATCAGGGTCGGGGGCAGGAATACCGCGGCCGCCACGGAGAAAATCTTGATGATGTTGTTCTGCTCGATATTGATGAGGCCGAGCGTCGCCTGGAGCATGAAACTCGACTTGTTTGCCAGAAAGGAAGCGTGGTCCGAGAGCGCGAGCACGTCGCGCGACATGCTGCGATAGCGCGACAGCTGCTCCTTCGGCAGCTGTACGGACTGCGACTGCTGGATGAACGTGAGCTGGCGGGCGAGGGTAACAAGGCTCTCGCGCGCCTTGCTTGTCAAGTCGCCGTCGCGGCCGATCCGCTCCATGACGCCCCGAAGGTCGCGCGTGCGCGGCGCGTTCTTCGCCGTCGGCGCGGCGAACACGTTGGCGGACAGCTCGTCGAGCCCGACACCGACCCGCTCGAGCACGTCAGCCGTCCGCTCGATGATCGCTTCGAGCAGTCCCGCGAGGATGCCGGGCGCGTTCGTCGCCGCCGACGGGTGCCGCTCCGAATACGCGACAAAGCGCCGGAACGGCAGGGGATCGACATATCGATTCGTGATCAGGCGGTTATGCGAGAGGATGAACGTGATCGCGGCGGATTCGGGACGGTCGGTGTCGATCTTGGTGACGACGGTTGCCGTCATGTAAAGGGTGCCGTTCTCCTCGTAGAGGCGGCTGCTGGTCTCGATCTCGCGCATCTCCTCGCGCGATGGCACGTCGATCGCGAGCAGGCGCTCGACCGCCCGCTCCTCGGCGAGGGTTGGCTCTAGGAGGTCGACCCAGACGCATTTTTCCGGAATGTCCGCCGGCGGCGGATCGAGCCGATCGAGTCCCTGGCTGCCCGGTACGAAGCAGTTCAGCACGCGGGCAGCCTTTCAGGTCAGTTGCCGTGCTCGCGGGCGGCCAGGTCGCTCACCACCTGGAACAACTGGTCGACGCCCCCGGCCATGTCGGCGTCGGTGAGGTACTTGCCGTGCACGACGAACATCGGCGTGTGGTCGAGCAGGTAGCGGCGGGAGAGGTTCTCCGCCTGGCGCAACTTGTTCTCCGACGAGAACGTCCGGTAATGCTTTGCGAAATCCTCGGCGGAGACACCCCTCGACACCAGGAATTCGCGTGCCGCCTTCTCGGTCGCCGCCTTGTCGACGCGGCCGCCGCGGATGACCGTCATCGGGTGGCCCTTCGCGTGGATCTCGCGGTAGACCTCGGTGTGCAGCTTGTCGACCAGGCCGAGCGACTCGATCGTGAAATAGAGACGCGCGTCTTCGCGTGTGACTTCGTTCCAGATGACGGGCGTGCGCTTCAGCGTGATCCATGCGGGCTTCGAGCGTTCCCAGGCCTGGAGACGCGGCTCGAGCGAGTAGCAATGGCCGCAGCCGTACCAGAATCCCTCGACGACTTCGACGCTGCCGGGCGGTGTGCTGACGGGCTGCGCGACAGGATAGGCAATGAAGTTTTCGCCCGCCTTCCATCGCTGCAGGTCGCCCGAAGGCGGAGCCGGCGTGGTTGCCGCGATCGCCGAAGCAATCGGGCTCGTGGCACTCGTTGACTCGTCGACGGTTTCGCCGTCGCTGCTTGCCGCTTCCGGCTTCGCGTCGGCCGGGGCCGGCGTCGTCTCGGTGACTGCCGCCGCCGGGGCGTCGGCCGGCGCAGGCTCATTCGCCGCAGGCGGGGCTTCCTTGCCGCAAGCCGCACAGGCGAGCGTGGCCGCGAGTATCCAGATCTTGAACTTGTTCATCGCAATCCCTGTGTGTATGACGCGAGCGCACGCATTTCTTCATCGGTCAGCCGGTCGGCAATGACTTGCATGATGTCGTTGCCGGCCGTGGTGCGACTGCCGTCCGCAAAGGCCTTCAGCTGGCTGTACGCGTAGACCGCGTGCTGGGCACGAAGTGCCGGATATCTTGCGGGGCCGTTACCCTGGCCCTGGGGTCCATGACAGGCGATGCAGGCCGGAATTCCACGGTTCTTGTCGCCCCCGCGATAAAGCTTTTCGCCGGCCTTCCAGTTTGAAGGATCAGCCTCGAGCCCGGTCGGCGTCTGCTGCGAGAAGTGCGCGCCGAGGTCCTTCATGTCGTCTTCCGTGAGACCGACGGCCATCGGCGTCATCAGCGGGTTCGTGCGCTTGTTCTGCTGGAACTGCTGCAGCTGCGAAACGATGTAGGCCTCGGATTGCCCGGCCAGGCTCGGCCATTCGGGATTGATGCTCGAGCCCGTCATGCCATGACAGGCGCCACAGACTGCGGCTTTCTGCGCACCGAGCGCGGCATCGCCGGCTTCTGCTGCGCCCGCGGCGGTCGAAATGACCAGGAAGCATCCGAACCACGCTTTCTTCATGCCAGAATTATATATGTCCCGTTATTCCAAGGTCCGATTCCTGAAAAGCGCTGCCTCCCCGGCGGGGTTCGGCGACGATTCCGGCTATGAGGTCGCGATTTCGGGCCGCTCGAACAGCGGGAAATCGCGAGCATTGAATGCCATCGTCCGGCACAGGGACCTGGCGCGCACGAGCCGGACCCCGGGTCGCACCCAGATGATCAACTTGTTCGAGCTGGAGCCAGGGCGACGGCTCGTTGACCTGCCGGGCTACGGGCATGCGCGCGTGCCAGCCTCCGTCAGGGCCGAGTGGGCGCGGTTGATCGACCGATATTTTGCGGAGAGACAGTCCCTGGCCGGGCTCCTGATCGTCGTCGACGTACGCCGCGGGTTCGGTGAGAGTGATGAGGCCATGCTCACCTATGCAACGGCGCGCGGCGTCCCTTCGCACGTGCTTCTCAGCAAGGCCGACAAGCTCGGCAGGAACGACGCGAGGCAGGCGCTGGTGATTGCGCGCAAGGCGCTTGGCGAGCGAGCGGGCGTTCAACTCTTCTCGGCCCAGTCGGGTGAAGGGATCGATGCGGCGCAGGCAGCGCTCGATGCGATGCTGGCGGGGCACGTAAAAATGCCCGGCGATCCGTAAGGACCGCCGGGCCGATACCCGGCTTGGGGATGCAATCCGGGCAACCCGCTCAGGGAGGGAAGCGGGGAGCGTCTCACGGCGCTCGGTGGTTTAGATGGGGACGCTTTTCGGAAGTTCCAAGGTCAGTGCGCGTCGTCCCAGTTCGCACCGGCGCCGGTGTCGACCTTCAGCGCGACCGCGAGTTCAGCGGCGCCGCACATGAGCTCCACGACTTTCTTCCGCACTTTTTCTGCCGCAGATTCAGCAACTTCGAGCACCAGCTCGTCGTGAACCTGCAGGACGAGGGTCGCGGGGACCCCGGATTCCAGTAGCCAGGCCTGCACGCGGATCATTGCGCGCTTGATGATGTCGGCCGCGGTGCCCTGCATCGGCGCGTTGATCGCGCTGCGTTCCGCATATTGCTGGAGATTGCGGTCGCGTGAGCGGATGTCCGGCAGGTAGAGGCGGCGCCCGAACACGGTTTCGACGTAGCCCTGCTCGCGCGCGCTCGCGCGCGTGCGGTCCATGTATTCGCGAACGCCGGGGTATCGGCCGAAGTAGCGGCCGACGTAGTCCTGGGCAGCGTGGCGCTCGATCCCGAGCTGGCGTGCGAGCCCGAACGCCGACATGCCGTAGATCAGCCCGAAGTTGATCGCCTTCGCCGCGCGGCGCTGGTCGTTCGTGACCTTTTCGGGCTCGACGTCGAAGACTTCCGCGGCGGTCGCGCGATGGATGTCGCCTTCTTCCGCGAATGCGCGGCGCAGGCTCTCGTCGCCCGAAAGGTGCGCCATGATGCGCAGCTCGATCTGCGAATAATCCGCCGAGAGGAGCACGTGCCCCTTGGGGGCGATGAAAGCCTGCCGGATTCGCCGGCCTTCCGCGGTGCGGATCGGGATGTTCTGGAGATTGGGATCGCTGGATGACAGGCGGCCCGTCACCGCAACCGCCTGGTGATAGGACGTGTGCACGCGCCCGGACTTCGGATCGATCTGCTCGGGAAGCTTCTCGGTGTAAGTGGACCGCAGCTTCGCGAGGCCGCGGTATTCCAGGATGATCCGTGGGAGCAGGTATTTTTCCGAGAGTTCCTCGAGCACCTCTTCGGCCGTCGAAGGCTGGCCCGTACGCGTCTTCTGCCTCACGGGCAGGCCCTGCTTGGTGAACAGGATCTCCTGGAGCTGCTTGGGCGAGTCGAGATTGAATGGCTGGCCGGCCGACTTGTGCGCGTCGGCCTCGAGTTCGGCCAGGCGCTTCGCGAGCTCGCCGCTCTGTTTCTTCAGCAGCTCGCGGTCGACCAGTACGCCGTGGTGCTCCATCTCGAGCAGCACGGGCACGAGGGGCTGCTCGATCTCTTCGTAGATCCCGAGCAGCTTCGGTTCCTTCCCGAGCGCGGCATGCAGGACACGGTGCAGTTGAAGCGTGACGTCAGCGTCCTCGGCTGCATAGGTCGAGGCCTGCTCGATGGCGACCTGGTTGAACGGGATCTGCTTCGCGCCCTTGCCGGCGACGTCCTCGTACTTGATCGTGTCGATGCCCAGGTAGAGCTTCGCGCAGGAATCCATGTCGTGGCGCGTCGCGGTCGAGTTCAGCACGTAGGACTCGAGCATCGAGTCATAGCGCATGCCGGCGAGAGAAATGCCGGAGCCCTTGAGCACATGGGCGTCGTACTTGAGGTGATGGCCGACCTTGGGCCGCTTTTCGTCCTCGAGCAGTGGTTTAAGCCTTGCGAGCGTCTTCTTCCGGTCCAGCTGGTCAGGTGCGCCGGGATAGTCGTGCGCGAGCGGCAGGTATGCGGCCTTGCCGGGCTCGATGCAGAAGGAGAGGCCGACGATCTCGGCTTCCATGTAATTGAGGCTCGTCGTCTCGGTGTCGAAGGCGAATAGCTCGGACTTTTCGAGCGCCTTGATCCAGGATGCAAGTTGCTGTTCGGTCGTGATCGTCTCGTACTGGCGCGCAGGTGCAGGCGCAGGCGCAGGCGGCCGGGACTCCGGCTCGCTCGCTCCGCCGGAACTTAGTCGCTCGCTCGCCGGGTCCCGGCCGCCTGCTGCCTGCGCGGAGGTGCCCGTCAACTGGCGTAGCAGCGAATTCATCTCCAGGCGCGTGTAGAGAGCGCTCAAGGCGTCGATATCGGGCGGTTTGCGCGCGAGCTCGGCGGGCGAGAGCGGCAGTTCGAGGTCGCGGCGGATCGTCGCGAGCTTTCGCGACAGCTCGAGCGTCCCGAGATTCTCACGCAGGCTCTCGCCGACCTTTCCCGCGATGTCCTTCGCATGCGAGACAATGCCTTCTGCACTGCCGTATTCGTTCAGCCACTTGGCCGCGGTCTTAGGTCCGACCTTGGGTACGCCCGGAATATTGTCCGAGCTGTCGCCGACGAGGGCGAGATAGTCGACGATCTGCTCGGGCATCACGTCGAACTTCGCTTTCACGCCCGCGCGGTCGAGCTTCGTGTCGAACATCGTGTTGACGCAGGTGATCCGGTCGTTGACGAGCTGCGCCATGTCCTTGTCGCCGGTCGAAATCACGACCTCGTGGCCGGCGGCGGCCGCGCGCTCGGCGAGCGTGCCGATGACGTCGTCAGCCTCGACGCCTTCGATGCGCAGCATCGGAAGACCGAGCGCAGGAATGGCCTCGATCAGGGGTGCGATCTGCGAACGCAGGTCGTCCGGCATCGGCGGCCGATGTTCTTTGTATTCCTCGAAGAGCTCGTCGCGGAATGTGCGTCCCGGCGCGTCGAGCACGATGGCAATCAGCTCCGGGCTCTCCTCCTTGAGGAGCTTGTTCAGCATGTTGAGGACGCCGAGCACGGCGCCGGTCGGCACGCCGGTCGATGTCGAAAGCGGTGGCAGTGCGAAGTACGCGCGGTACAGGTAGGACGAGCCGTCCACCAGCCAGAGCTTGGCCGTCTTGCCCATGGGAATCAGCGACCCGGCGGCGGGGTTGCCTTCTTTTCCTCTTCCTCTTCCTTGTCCTTGTCGGCGTCAGATTGCGTGCGGATCTCGACCGGCGTCTCGACACTGTCGTCGGGCAGGTAAAGCGAACCGGTCTGGCCACAGGCAGTCACCGCGATCGCGAGCGCCATCAGCAGGGCCGTTCTCATCGTTCGAGTATAGCGATCGTGAGGCGCGAGACGCAGATGAGCCGCTTGCGGTCGTCAGTGATCTCGATGTTCCAGACCTGGCTGCGGCGGCCGAGGTGGATCGGCCTGGCACGGCCTGTCACCTGGCCTCCGGTCGCGGGCCGAAGGTGATTTGCATTGATCTCCTGGCCGACGACCTGGAATCGCACGCGGTCGACGCACATCGTGCCCGCTACGCTGCCAAGAGTTTCCGCGAGGGCGACCGAAGCGCCGCCATGCAGGATGCGGTCCGGCTGCATCGTGCGGTGATCCACGGGCATCTTCGCCTCGATGTAGTCCGGCCCGATGTCCACGATCTCGATGCCGAGATGCTCGCCCATCGTGTCGTGCTGGAAATTGCGGACTTCCTCGAGCGTGAATTGCCGGAACCAGATACTCATGGCTGCCTTTCCTGCTTTCGGTTAGTGTACCCGCCGCGTGGCCGATCATCATGCCGTTCCCGCCGCTCCCCGGCCGACCGTCGCGGTCGCGGGAACCACGTCGCTGTTCCCGGTACGCCGAATCTTCTGCGTAGGCCGAAATTATCCCGAGCATGCGCGCGAGATGGGCGCAACGGATTTGCGCGCACCGCCGTTCTTCTTTTCAAAGCCCGCCGATGCGGTCATGGCTAACGGGAGCGCCGTGCCGTTTCCGTCGCGCACCTCGGACCTGCACCACGAAATCGAGCTCGTCGTCGCACTCGGCGCCGGCCGGGAAATATTCGGCTACGCGGTCGGCAATGACCTCACTCGCCGCGACGTGCAGTCGGAAATGAAGAAAACTGGCAAGCCCTGGGACACGGCCAAGGGCTTCGACCATTCCGCGCCGATCACGCCGATCGCGCCCGCGTCAGGCATCGGCCATCCCGCACGTGGCCGCATCTGGCTCGAGGTTAATGGCGAGCTGCGCCAGGACGGCGACATCGCCGACATGATCTGGGGGGTGCCCGAGGTCATCGCGGAGCTCTCCACCTGGTTCGAGTTGATGCCCGGCGACCTCGTCTTCACGGGGACGCCCGCGGGCGTCGGCCGCCTGAATCCTGGCGACCGCGTTCGCGGCGGCGTGGACGGCGTCGGACTGCTCGAGCACACGATCGCCGCGCGATGAAACTCTTTTCCTACTGGCGGAGCTCGGCATCCTGGCGTGTGCGCATCGCCCTGTCCTGGAAGGGGATTCCGCACGGCACGATCCCGGTGCACCTCGTTCGCGACGGGGGACAGCAGCACAGCGAGTCCTACCGCGAGACGAATCCGCAGGAACTCGTGCCGGCGCTCGCCGACGATGATCGCGTCTTCGGCCAGTCGCTCGCAATCATCGAGTACCTCGAGGAAACCCATCCGGATCCGCCGTTGTTGCCGCAGGATTTTGCCGGCCGCGCGATCGTGCGGCAGATGGCGTTCGGCATCGCCTGCGATATCCATCCCCTGCAGAACCTGCGCGTCCTCAACTACCTGCGCGGTCCGCTCGGCCAGCCGGACGGGCCGGTCGCGGAATGGGTGCGGCACTGGATCGGCCAGGGCCTGCGCCCGCTCGAGGAACTCGCGCGACGGCATGGCGACGGCAACGGTTATCTATATTCAAACGGACTGACGTTGGCGGATGTTTGCCTGGTACCGCAGATGTACAACGCGCGGCGCTATCATCTGGATCTCCGGGCATACCCGGCGCTGGTCGCAATTGACGCGCACCTGATGACGCTGCCGGCCTTTGCGACGACGCGGCCCGAGGCACAACCGGACGCCGAATGAACGACAAGCGCGACCAGAAGCCTGGCGACCCGATGGCCGGGATCCACTGGGATCTCGACAAGTCGATCAGTTACAGCCAGTACCTTCAGCTCGACAAGATCCTCGCGGCACAGAAACCGCTGTCCGGCCAGCACGACGAGATGCTCTTCATCATCATCCACCAGGCGAGCGAGCTTTGGATCAAGCTCTGCCTGCATGAACTCGCCGCGACGCGCGCGCAGATCCGCGCGGACGACCTCGAGCCCGCCTTCAAGATGCTCTCGCGCGTCGCGCGCGCCCAGGCGCAGCTGATCCAGTCCTGGGACGTGTTGAGCACGATGACTCCCGCGGACTACATGCGATTTCGCGACTCGCTCGGCCAGAGCTCGGGATTCCAGTCCTGGCAGTACCGGCTGCTCGAGTTCGCGCTCGGCAACAAGGAATCGAAGCTCATCGAAGTGCACGCGAAGGACAGGACGGTGCATGCACTGCTGAAGCAGGAGCTCTCGACGCCGTCGCTCTATGACGAGGCGCTCCGGATGCTTGCGCGCCGCGGGTTCGACATTCCGAAGGAAAGCATCGAGCGCGACTGGACCCAGCCCTATGTCGCGAATGCGGCGGTCGAGGCCGCCTGGCTCGCCGTGTACCGCGACTCGACGGCGCACTGGGACCTCTACGAGCTCGCAGAGAAGCTCGTGGACCTCGAATACCGGTTTCAGCAATGGCGCTTCGCGCACCTGAAGACGGTGGAGAGAATCATCGGATTCAAGCGTGGCACGGGCGGTTCGAGCGGCGTCGGCTATCTCGAGCACGTGTTGAAGCGCGGGTTCTTTCCTGAACTGATCAGCCTGCGCACGTCTATTTAGCGCGCGGTTCCTCGAAAAGCCGGTCGTCCCAGCGGACCGGTTCCGTGCCGACGACCTTGATGCGCTTGAAGTCCGTGTGTTCCGGATTGAGCAGGACGTTGCGTTCGACGCTGAAGACGACGCTCGGCACGCGAAGGATCGCGGAATCGCCGGTTGCCAGCCAGGCATCACCCGCCGCGCGGCTCGCGATCATGTCGGGATTGTTCCAGCCAGCCACGGCTTCAGGTTCGATCGAGAGGGCCTTCAGCGCGTTGGGCGCCTCGTAGGTCACGCCGACCTGGTGCTTCGGCATGCGGCCGTTCGTGTGTACGAGCTTTTCCAGCATGGCGCCGGTCAGGGTTTCGCAGGCGTAGATGACGGCGCGTCCTGGCGAGTTCCAGCGGCCGCCGTGGAGGCGGGCGCCTTCGCCGCTCTCGGGTGAATGGCGCGAATCGGCGATGCGATAGAACCGCATCGCGGAGGATCAGACTGGCAGTCCGTAGAGCGCGCGCATGACGACGTCTTCGACCTGGCGCGCACCAAGCTCCGTGAGGGCAGCTTCGATGGGCTTCCTGCGGCCGAGTTCGGGATGCGGTGTCCCGAGGAATCGCTTCGCTTCGTCCTCATCGTCCCAGAGAAGCTCGGCGAGCGCGATGACCCGCGCAAGGCGCTCGGTCTTCTCGCTCTCGACGAGCTTCAGGCGATGGCGGCGCTTGTACGTTGCCGCGGGAACGACGCGGTGCATGAGTTTCAGGCGGGCAGGACCCTCGACGCCGGCGCGTTCGACGACGCGCTCGAGGCTCTGCTTCGGCAGGCCCGACTCCACGGCATCGGCGATTGCCTCGATCGAGCGAATGGTGGATTTCAGGCCCAGGATGCGGGCGACGCGATCGGCGGGAACGGCCATGGTTTCGTTACCTCTCGTGGAACATTGTCGGCTCATATGAGCCGAATATCAAGCTCAAATGGAGCTAAATAAGTTATTGCGGAACATAAGGATTCTGATAGGATACTGTATATAACAACAGCATCTCGGAGCCTGCCATGGAAGGGGAGTTTTCGTCGGTTTCCACGCCCGCATTGATCGAGCAAATCACGACGCTTGCGGGACATTTGAATGCGGCCAATGCGCGCTTCCTGGCGCTGATCGCGGAGCTCGACCGGCGCCGCGGCTGGGCCGAGTGGGGCGTGAAGTCCTGCGCGCACTGGCTCAACTGGAAGTGCGGGATCGGATTGGGCGCGGCGCGGGAAAAGCTGCGGGTGGCCCATGCGCTCGAGAAGTTGCCGCGGATTGCGGTCGCGATGACGGAAGGACGTATCAGTTACGCCAAGGCCCGGGAATTGACCCGCGTCGCTGAAGAATCGAACGAGGACTATCTTCTTAACATTGCGCTTTGTGGGACGGCCAGTCACGTTGAACAGCTGGTGCGGGGTTACCGCATGGCATTGGATGCGCAGGAGCTTTCTCGCGAAGCGATCCAGCAGCGCGACCAGTCGCTCTGGTTCCATTCCGAGCCGGACGGATCACTGGCGATCCGCGGCCGCTTGCCGGCCGAGGTCGGGGCGCTGTTCAAGAAGGCGCTTGAGGCGGCCGAAAACAGCCTGCCGATTCCAAAAAACGTTCCGGCCGGAACGTCTTTTGACACCGTGTCAACGGATGACCTGCACCGGTCGAGGAAGCGCCGGGTCGAGGCGCTGGCCATGATTGCCGAGAGTTTCCTGGCGTCGGTTCCACAGGAACTCTCCGGCGGCGACCGCCAGCAGATCGTGGTGCATGTGGATGCGGAGACCCTCAAGCACAGCCATGCCGGCCGCTGCGAGCTGGAGCACGGGCCCGCCATTGCCGCGGAAACCGCGAGAAGGCTTGCCTGTGATGCCTCGCACGTCGCGATCATCGAGAACGAGAAGGGTGAACCGCTCAACGTAGGGAGAAAGACTCGGACCATCCCGCCGGCGATCCGCCGCGCGCTCAATGCACGCGACTATGGTTGCCGTTTCCCGGGCTGTACGTTCAAGCGCTACGTCGACGGCCATCACGTGAAGCACTGGGCGCATGGCGGAGAAACCAAGCTCTCGAACCTCGTCACCCTGTGCCGTTTCCATCATCGGCTCGTGCACGAGGGCCAGGTCGCGATCGAGACGCTGGACGATGGCGCGTTCCGGTTCCTTCGCCCTGACGGGCGTACTTTCGACAGCCCGTTGCCGACGCGCACCGACTGGACCGCGCTCGTCGCCGGTCACGCCGCGGCCGACATCCGCATCACACCCGCCACGGCGGTCACTCGCTGGGCCGGCGAGGCGCTCGATCAGGACCTTGCGATCAGCTCATTGATGGAACGGCAAGCAAAAAACGTTCCGGCCGGAACGTCAGGCGACGCGCACCGGAATGCTTAGGCGCTTTATTCTTTCACCCCATTGCCGTGGCCCGGTCACATGCACCGACTCACCCCGCGCATCGACGGCAACCGTCACCGGCATGTCCTGCACTTCGAACTCGTAAATCGCCTCCATGCCGAGATCCTCGAAAGCGACGACGCGCGCTTTCCGAATCGCTTTCGACACGAGATACGCCGCGCCGCCGATCGCGATCAAATAGGCTGCGCCGTGCCTGCGAATCGACTCGATTGCGACCGGCCCTCGTTCCGCCTTGCCGATCATCGCGAAGAGTCCTGTCTTCTCGAGCATGAGGTCCGTGAACTTGTCCAGACGTGTCGCGGTCGTGGGTCCCGCCGGTCCGACGGCTTCGTCGCGCACGGGATCGACCGGGCCGACGTAGTAGATGACGCGGCCCTTGAGATCGACGCCAGGCGGCAATCCCTTGCCCGCATTCAGATCCTCCGCCAGCCGTTTATGCGCCGCGTCGCGGCCCGTGAGCATCCGGCCCGTCAGCAGCAACGTTTGTCCGGGTTTCCAGCTCGCTACTTCATCCCCCGTCAGCGTATCGAGGTTTACGCGCTGCGAATCCGCCGCCGGTTTCCAGTGCACGTCCGGCCAGAGATCGAGCGAAGGCGGATCGAGCGCAACTGGCCCGCTGCCGTCCAGGACGAAGTGCGCATGCCGGGTCGCGGCGCAGTTGGGGATCATCGCGACCGGCTTCGAGGCTGCGTGCGTGGGAAACGTCCTGATCTTCACGTCGAGGACGGTCGTGAGCCCACCCAGCCCTTGTGCCCCGATGCCGAGTGCGTTCACCTTTTCGTAGAGCTCGATCCGCAGTTCCTCGAGCTTGTTCGCTGGTCCCCGCTCGAGCAGCTCGTGCATGTCGATCGGTTCCATCAGGGATTCCTTGGCGAGGACCATCGCCTTGTCGGCAGTTCCGCCGACGCCGATGCCTAGCAATCCGGGCGGGCACCAGCCGGCGCCCATCCCGGGCACCGTCTCGAGCACCCAGTCCACGATGGAATCCGAGGGATTCAGCATCGTGAACATGGCCTTGTTCTCGGATCCGCCGCCCTTCGCCGCGACCGTGACCTCGACGGTATTTCCGGCGACGAGCTCGACGTGCACCACGGCAGGCGTGTTGTCGCCGGTGTTCTTCCGCGCAAACAGGGGGTCGGCGACGATCGACGGACGCAGGCGATTGTCGGGCGCGAGATAACCGCGGCGTACGCCTTCGTCGACCATCGCCTGCAGGCTTTTCGTCGCATCCCAGTGGACGCCCATGCCGGCCTTCACGAACACGTTGACGATGCCCGTGTCCTGGCAGATCGGCCGCTTGCCCTCGGCACAGAGGCGCGAGTTCGTCAGGATCTGCGCGATCGCGTCCTTCGCCGCGGGCGATTGCTCGCGCTCCCAGGCGCGACCGAGATGCGCGATGTAGTCGGCGGGATGGTAGTAGGAGATGAACTGCAGCGCGTCCGCGACGCTCTGCACGAAGTCGGCTTCACTGATCAGCGCAGGAATGCAGTGCCCCTCGTGATGAACGTGTAGTCACCCTCGATTGCCATGAAGCCAATCAGGATCAGGAGGCAGAGCGGCGGCATTAGGATTGCAAGCTTCAGGGCCAGCCGCTCCCAGGCCATGTGCATGAAGATCGCGACGATGAACCCCGCCTTCAGCAGCATGAAGAGGATGATCAGCGTCCAGCGCAGCATGCCCTGCAGGTGGAAGTAGTCCACCAGGTAGGAAAAGGTGCTGAGCACGAACAACAGCAGCCAGATCCAGAGATAAACGGTCAGCGGATGCTGTTGGCCTTCTGTCGATTCAGACATGCTGCTTCACCACAGGTAGAAGAATGCGAAGATGAATACCCAGACGAGATCGACGAAGTGCCAGTACAGGCCCGCGACTTCGACCGTTTCGTAGCTGCCCTTCTTGTCGTAGAAGCCGGAAGCGACGCGCTTGGCAGTGACGAGCAGGTAGATGACGCCCGCGGTCACGTGGCAGCCGTGGAATCCCGTGATCATGAAGAACGACGAGCCGAACTGCGGCGCGCCCCAGGGATTCCCCCAGGGCCGCACGCCTTCCATGATCAGCTTCGTCCACTCGAACGCCTGCATGCCGACGAATGTCGCGCCGAGCACGGCAGTCGCGACCAGTAACCGCACGGTATTTTTCTTGTGCCGGCGATAGCCGTAGTTCACCGCGAGCGCCATCGTGCCACTCGAGGTGATCAGCACGAAGGTCATGATCGCGATGAGGATCAGCGGAATGTTCTGGCCGAAAAGGTGCAGGGCGAACACTTCGCTCGGGTTCGGCCAGCCCGACATCGTCGAGATCCGGACGTTCATATAGGACGTCAGGAAGCAGGTGAAGATGAACGTGTCCGAGAGCAGGAAGATCCACATCATCGCCTTGCCCCAGGGCACCGTGAACGCCTGCTTGTCGGCAGCGAAGTCTCCCGCGACCTGCTGGAGCGAGCCTAGGGCGGCGGCTTGGGTGTCATGAGCCATTGACGGGGCTTCCTCTCAGAGAAACAACAGCACGCCGAACACGGCGAGCCAGACCAGCAGCAGGAAATGCCAGTAAATCGCGCAGAGCGACAGGCTCTGCCGCAGGTCGATGAGTTCCGCGCCGCCGGCGAACCTGAGCGAAGCGCGGCCCAGCACGTAGAGGCCGCCGACCAGGTGCAGGCCGTGCGCGATCGTCAGCACGTAGAAGAATGCGATTGCGGGGCTGCCCTGGATGAAATAGAGCGAGGGCCCGACCGCCTGCCAGGCGAGCATCTGTCCCGCGAGGAAGCCGATCGAGAGCACGCCCGCCCCGATCAGCGCGACCTTCGCGAACTGCCGCTGCCCGCGGCCGACGGCGCTCGACGCGAGCTGCATCGCGACGCTCGCGGCAATCAGCATGAGCGTGTTGACCCAGAGGATGCTGGGGATCGTCAGGTGGCACCAGCCGATGCTCTGGTGCATGCGCATTGAGTAGGCCGACAGGAACAGCGAGAACAGCGAAGTCACGACCGCCATGAACAGCCAGAGGCCGATCCGCGCGGGCGAGGTGTGGATTGCGCCGACGTCGCCCGGCTGCTCGCGGTTTTCCCAGGGCTTCGCAGTCAGTCGGCTCGCGACCGCGAACCAGACGGCGACGCCGACGAACAGCGCGATGACTATCGCGGTGTTGCTCAATGATGGACCCCGTGGTCACGCCCGGCGCCCAGCTTCGGGTCGACGGGCACGTTCTGGGGAATGAAGTCGTCGGGCGCTCCCGGCACGCTGTAGTCGTAGGCCCAGCGATATACCACGGGCAGGCGCGGGCCCCAGTTGCCGTGGTGCGGCGGCGTATCCGGCGTCTGCCATTCGAGCGTCGTCGCCTTCCAGGGATTCGGCGATGCCTTCTCGCCTTTCCACAGGCTCACGATCATGTTGTAGAGGAAGATCACGACGGAGGCAGCGACCACCAACGCCGCGATCGTGATCGCCGCGTTGATCGTATGCACGGACTGCGGCAGGAACTCGGTGTTGCCGAGCGCGTAGTAACGCCGCGGCACGCCGAGGATGCCCAGGTAATGCATTGGCAGGTAAATGGCGTAGGTCCCGAGGAACGTCAGCCAGAAATGGATCTTGCCGAGCCGGTCGTTCCACATGCGCCCGGTGATCTTCGGGTACCAGTGGTAGATCGCGCCGAACACCACGAGGATTGGCGACACGCCCATGACCATGTGGAAGTGCCCGACGACGAAGTAGGTGTCGGAGAGCGGCAGGTCAACGGTCACGTTGCCGAGAAAGAGGCCGGTCAGGCCGCCATGCACGAAGGTGAAGATGAAGCCGATCGCGAATAGCATCGGGACGGTAAGGTGGATGTCGCCTTTCCAGAGCGTCAGCACCCAGTTGTAGACCTTGATCGCGGTCGGCACGGCGATGATGAGCGTCGTGGTCGCGAAGAAGAACCCGAAGTAGGGGTTCATGCCGCTGACGTACATGTGGTGCGCCCACACGACGAAGGACAGGCCGCCGATCGCGAGGATCGCCCAGACCATCATCCGGTAGCCGAAGATGTTCTTGCGCGCATGCGTCGAGAGCAGGTCTGAGACGATGCCGAAGGCGGGCAGGGCGACGATGTAGACCTCGGGATGCCCGAAGAACCAGAAGAGATGCTGGAACAGGAGCGGGCTGCCGCCATCGTGGCCGGGATTCGCGCCCATCGAGCTGATCGCCGGCATGAAGAAGCTGGTGCCGAGCGTTCCGTCGAGCGTCATCATCACGGCGGAGACGAGGAGCGCCGGGAACGCGAGGAGGCCCAGGATCGTCGCCATGAAGATGCCCCAGACCGAGAGCGGCATGCGCATCATCGTCATGCCCCTGCAGCGGGCCTGCAGCACCGTCGTCACGTAATTAAGGCCGCCCATCGTGAACGCGACGATGAAGATCGCGAGCGAGACGAGCATCAGGATGATGCCCATCCCGGCACCTGGTGTGCCGGTCAGGACCGCCTGTGGCGGATATAGCGTCCAGCCTGCGCCCGTCGGCCCGCCGGGTACGAAGAAGCTCGCGAGCAGCACCAGCACGGCGAGCAGATAGACCCAGAAGCTCACCATGTTCATGTACGGGAACACCATGTCCCGTGCGCCGCACATGAGCGGGATCAGGTAATTGCCGAAGCCGCCGAGAAAGAGCGCGGTCAGCAGGTAGATCACCATGATCATCCCGTGCATGGTGATGAACTGGTAGTAGTGGCTCGGGTCGACGAAGTGGAACGTGTCCGGGAAGCCGAGCTGCAGGCGCATCAGGCCAGAGAGCACGAGCGCGATGAGCCCGACGAAGATTGCGACGATGGCGTACTGGATCGCGATGACCTTGTGGTCCTGGCTCCAGATGTACTTTTCGATGAAGGTATGGGGATCGTGGATCGGTGCGTCACGGTCCGCTATTGCAACGTAAGCCATTATTCCGTCCTCGGAACGAGGGAATTGATGTAAGCGACGACGTCGTTGATTGAGCGTTCATCCTTGAGCGAATCGGCCATCGTCGCCATCTGCCAGCCGTAGTAGTCCTCGCGGTGCATGCCGCGGACGTCATGCTGGAAATTCTGCAACTGCCTGACGAGATACCAGTCCGACATGTCGGCGAGCCGCGGCGCATTCAGCGCCCAGATGCCCTGGCCCTCGCGGCCATGGCAGGCCGCGCACGTCATGTAGAGTCGTTCGCCGCGTGCGACGTTCCCCGTCACCGTCGCCTGGGGCGCATGGCTCGGCAGGGTCTCGATGTAGGCGGAGAGGTTCCGGATCGACGCTTCGTCCGGGACCATCGAGGCGAAGGCGCGCATCTGCGCGCCGAGCGTGTCGCGCTCATGCGCGCCGCGCAGGCCATTCCTGAAGCCGTGCAATTGCCGCGCAATGTACCAGGCCCCTTGTCCCGCGAGGCGCGGGGCATTCAGCGCAGGATTGCCCTCGCCGGAGGAGCCGTGGCAGGCCATGCAGACCGCGTACTGACCCGCGCCGGCGAGCGGGTCTGCCTTGGCGAGCGCCTGCGCCTTGCCGAAGGTCGGCAGCGCGGCGAGCCAGGTGTCGAATTCCTCACGCGGCGTCACGACGACGCGCCCGCGCATCGCGAAGTGCCCCACGCCGCAAAGTTCCTCGCAGAGTATCTCGTACGAGCCCGGCACCGTCGGCGTGAGCCACATGTGCGTGATCATCCCGGGGACGAGGTCCATCTTCACGCGGAACTGCGTGACAGTGAAGTTGTGCAAAACGTCCTTCGAGCGCAGCAGCACCTTCACGGGCTGGTCGACGGGCAGGTGCAGCTCGGGGCTCGCGACCAGCACGTCGTCGCTTCCTTTCGGATCGTCGGGGTCGAGGCCAAACGGGTTGTCCGCCGTCACGAGCGCCGCGTCGCTGTGGCCGAGCTCGCCATCCTTGCCCGGGAAGCGGAAGGACCAATGCCACTGCTGCCCGATGACTTCGACGATCGCGGCGTCGTCGGGGACATTGACGAACTTGCCCCAGACGAAGAGACCTGGGGCAAGCATTGCGGCGACGCCGACGGAGGTCACGATCGTGAGCCACCACTCGAGCTTCTTGTTCTCGGGGTCGTAGGTCGCCTTCTGCTTGTTGCGATGGCGATACTTCCAGATGACCCAGGCGAGGAACAGGTTGACCGCGATGAAGACGACGCCGGTGACCCAGAAGGTGAGGACGACGGTGTCGTCCATGGTGGTCCAGTTCGACGCGATGGGCGTGAACCACCACGGACTCGCGAAGTGGAATATCAGGGATCCGATGACGAGAAGGACGAGGACTACTGCAATCGCCATCGGGTAGCTCCCTTGTTAAGCGCGCACCCGATCGCCTGCTGCCCGCCGCCGCCTTACGCTCGTGAACGGATTGACGAAGTGGCTGTCGATGCCGGCGAACTCGGCCTCGGGATGGCGCCTGCTCATCATGTGCCGGACGACCGACTCCTGGTCCCGTCGCGCGTATATAAGAATGAGGAACTTGCCGGCCTCGATGTCGTCGTGAAAGCGCTCGAGCTTCTTGTTCTGTTTCTCCACGCCGATCAGTCCGCCTTCCCAGGCGCCAAAGAGCGTGGCGACGCCGCACAATGCGACATAAACGTACCAGGGGATGTTGGCGAAGGGACCGAAGTTGTCGAGCAGCATGCAGCCGACGACGCCCGCAAAGAGCCCGATTGCGGCGCCGAGGAAACCCTCGCGGATGAAATCGTGCGTCTCGAGGTAGTTGCCCGTGTGGATGTGCCGCTTCTTGAGGCCCGATTCGTCCTTCGCGATCACGTGGACGAAGAAATCGTCGATGCCCACGTCGTGAAGGTCATCCGAAACCCGCGAGGTGCTTTCGAGTTCGGGTGCGACGTAATACAGGCATTTCATCAGTGTTCCCTCGCAACTTTTGAGTCTCGCACAACCCCCCGGGCTTGGGAAGCCTAGGGCTGGCGACCGAGCAGCCACTCGAGGGCCAGGGTTTCGTCGGTGAAAACCCGCATTACGGCGCCGCGATTGGTCGCGACGATCTCGCCGAAGCGTTCCGGGTGGACCATGGGTTCGTAGCCGAGGAATGCAAGGCGGATCCGGGGATTCTGCGTGGATTGAAGCTCGGCGACGTGGACGGCCAGATCATAACGCTCCGCCATCGTCGGCTCGCGGCCGGTGATGTTGCGGCTGTCGACCAGCACGGCGTCCCGGCCGGCCGCGGCAGCGAGCTCGAAGAAGCGGCCGATGAGAGGGCGAAACGCCTCGAGTGAGAAGGTTCCCGTGCATGTGACGCGAACGTGGTCAGCGTGCGTCGTCGATTCGAGCGCAATGCTCATCCCATTTGCCACAACCATCCGAATGTGCCGCCCGTGAGCAGGCCGTAGATGAGGCCGTCGAGCGTGTGCTTGAGCGTCGTCGACCACGGGCGGCTGTACCAGATGGACTGCGGCCACACGCCGGCGGCGTAGGCGATGAAGGCCGTCGTACCGGCGACCCGGAACACGGCCAGGTAGGACGCGTCCGCCGGCAGCGTCGCGCCCGCGACGTAGGCCACGAGGATCGAGACGACGACCGTGAAGATGAACCACTGCACGAGCGGCCTCGACATGTTCATCGGGCCATTCGGCACGACGGTCATGACGAGCACGGGGCCGCGCTTCAGCTTCTCGACGAAGTCCGGCGCATTGCACTCCTTCATGCTGTTCGCGCGCGGCAGCATGTACTCGCCAGGACGCAGCCCGAACGGCCGCATGGCGTCCAGCAGGCGATCGGCGTCCGGCGGCGCCGGGAGCTCCCCGCGGTGCCAGAGCGGCGCCATGTGGATGATGGAACTCGCGATGAACACGATTACCGCCGAGAGGAGTATCGGCAGCCAGAGAGCGGCGATGGCAGTCATGGGTTTCTCCCGATGAGGCGATAGAGGACGGCGCCTATGGCAGCGCCGGCAATCGGCGCGACCCAGAACAGCCAGAGCTGTGCGGTGGCCCAGTCACCCACATAGACCGCGACAGCGGTGCTGCGAGCCGGATTCACCGAGGTGTTCGATACCGGAATGCTGATCAGGTGGATCAGGCACAGCGTCAGGCCGATTGCGAGCGGCGCGAATCCCTGTGGAGCGCGCGGATCCGTCGCACCCAGGATGACGAGCAGGAACATCGCCGTCATCACGACCTCGCAGATCAGCACGGACATCATCGTGTAGCCGCCGGGCGAATGCGCGTCATAGCCGTTCGATGCGAATCCGGCCGCGACGTCGAATCCTGCGCTTCCGCTCGCGATGAGATACAGCACGCCACCTGCGGCGATGCCGCCTGCCACCTGCGCCACGATGTAAGGAAGGAGCTGACCGGCCGGGAACCGGCCCCCGACACAGAGCCCGATCGAGACGGCTGGATTCAGGTGACAACCCGAGATGTGGCCGATTGCGTACGCCATCGTGACGACCGTCAGGCCGAAGGCCAGCGAAACGCCGAGCAGGCCGATGCCGACGTCCGGGAACGCGGCCGCGAGGACAGCGCTGCCGCAACCGCCCAGCACCAGCCAGAATGTGCCCAGGAATTCAGCCAGATACTTGTTCATTCAGGCTCCCTCCATTCTTGCGGTGTCCAATCGATGCCCCTTGCGCCCGCCTCGCACCAGCGCATCCTGGCCGAGCGAGCTTTCGATCATCACCCGCGCCATGTCGGCGGAGCGGCGGAGAAGCGCGACCGCGCCGTCGTGCAGGAATTTCGAGTCGCGCACGTACTGCTCGTTGTTCTCCATGTCTTCCGCGCTCCAGCCGCGCGAGTGCGCGATGAACGGGAATTGCGGGAACTGGCAGCCGAGCTCGGCGAAGAAGGTCAGCACCTGGCCGACCACTGCCTGCACGTTGTCCTGGCCGCCGGTGACGATCAGCGAGACGACCTTGTTGCGGAGCAGGTGGCGGCTCGCCGTCGTCTCCTGGTTCTGGATGCAGTTCATGCGCTCGATCATCTTGTAGTAAAGGCTGCTTGCGCCTCCCCAGCGGATCGGCGTCGCAATGACGATCACGTCCGCCCAGTGCACGATGCCCTCGTAGACCTGGTCCATCTGGTCCTTCGAATCCATCTGCGTGATGGAGCAGGGCCAGGTGCAGGCCCGCGCGGACTTCGAGTAGAAGCCCTCGCAGGCGCGGAACCTGAGGTCGCGCACGCGGATCAGCCGGGTCTCGCAATCGCAGTCCCCGCTTTCGCGCGCGTTTGCGAGCGCATGCAGGAGCAGGTCTTCGGAAGTGCTGTAGCGTGGCTGTCCCGCCGTCATCGATGTCGTCGAAAGCCCGAGTATCCGTATCGGGCCCGGCTCGCGACGAGGCTCGCGCGCGAGCGGGTGGGGCTCGTGCGGCAGGCGGCCGCGCTTGGTCCGCTGCGCCTCGGAGACCAGCACCCGGCCGTTTTCGACCTTCACCGCGTGCGACGGAACGCGATCGGCCTCGTAACCGGGTTCGCCTTCGCCGGTTTGCCAGTGGAACTTGTAGTAGTGCCAGGGACAGACGACGAAGTCGCCTTCGATATGACCATGGCCGAGCGGGCCGCCGACATGGTTGCAGACGCCGGAGATCGCGCCGAACTTGCCGTCCACGTGCGTGAGCGCGATCCGCTTGCTTCCGACGCGGATCTCCTGCACGGATCTCGACGCGAGCTCCGCGCTCGCGCCGACGTCGATCCACTTATCGTCGGTCACGGCGAACGACCAGTTTCAGGCCCGACCAGGTCTCGGACACCGCGCAGACCTTGATGTCGACGAACCCGAGCGGCAATGCGAGCGCCCGGATCGTGTCCTCGGTGATGTCCGTGTTCACGCGCGCCGATTTCTTCGGCCAGGAAACCCACACGGGCGTATTGCCGTCGAGCCGCCTGCGATAGGACCGCAGTGCGCTCGCGAGCTCCGCCTTTTCCTTTGCGAAGTGGTGGACGATGTCGGCTCCGCCTCGCGACCCGCTCGCGATCCTGGCGCCGTCGGGCAGCGGCGCCAGGAGTTCGCGGTATTCCTTCGGTGCGTGCACGACCCTCATTGTCATGCCGGGCTTGATCCCGAGCTTGGCGGCGAGGGGCGTGCCCGAATAACCGGCCACTAGGCCCGGCTCTGTCCGCGATACAGGAAGGCGACGAGAGCGCCGAGGATCAGGGTGCCGATCGTGTCGAAAACGATCTGCTTGACCGCTAGCTCGCCCGGCGTCGGCTGCACGACGTAATAGATGGTGTAGATCGGAATGACGGCGAGGATCGCGACCGCCAGGCCGAAACGCAGGCCCTGACCCAGCCATGGCTTGTTCTCGACGCCGCGCGCGTAGATCCATGTGAATGCGCCGGCAAGAAACACATGCGCGAGGATCATCAGGTGCATCAGCTTCTGCGCCTCTTCTTCGGGCCGCATCATCCCTGTCGCCAGATAGTCGTCCTTGAGCAGCACCCCGTGCACGACAATGCCGAGCGCCATGTACGCGACGAACATGACGACCCACGCGATCAGGAATTTCTTGTTCATAAAGCTCCCCTGGCGGTTGCAACGCGGACTTATGGCGCGGATCTTACGCCTGCGGGGGCCCGCCAATCAGCACGGAGGTCATCGAGATCGGGCCCTGGACCTTTGCATTGAAAAATTCGGCAGTTTCGGCCGGTTGTTGCAGTGCAATTGCATAGAGGAGGGGCAGGTAGTGCTCCGGCGTCGGCACGGCGAGCCGCGCCTCGCCGTGCGACGGGTAGTCGATCAGCGGATCGTGCCGCCCCGCCGCGATATGCCCGCAAATCTCGGCGTCGCAGCGCTCCGCCCAGGCGAGCGGCGCCGGGTTCCGGAAGTCGAACAGGCGGAGGTTGTGGACGAAATTTCCGCTGCCGATGACCAGCACGCCCTCGTCGCGGAGACTCGCGAGCTGGCGCGCGAGGGCGTAGTGATGGCGGCCGGGGAGGCTCGTATCCATGCTGAGCTGGACGACGGGCACTCTGGCTGCGGGATACATCGCGATGAGGACACTCCAGGCACCGTGGTCGAGTCCACGGCCCGGATCGAGGCGCACGCGCTCCGTCGTGATGAGCTCCGCGACGCGGCGCGCGAGCGCCGGCTTGCCGGGTGCCGGATAACGCACATCGAACAGTGTTCTTGGAAACCCGTAGAAATCATGGATCGTCTCCGGCGCCTCGGCCGCCGTCACGTACGCATTCCGGGTTTCCCAATGGGCCGAGATGCACAGAATCGCTTCCGGCCTCGGCAGCCGTGCTCCGAGCGCGGCCCAGTTCTCGTGAAATTCGTTTCGCTCGATTGCGTTCATCGGATTGCCGTGACCGACGAACAGCACCGGCATCCTCATCGGGCCCGCCTCACCGGTGCTCGAACGCGAGCCGGACGCCGAGCGCGGACAGCAGGGCATGGACGAAAAGGCCCGAACAGATCCCTGTGACAGTCAGGAAACCGTCGCACCGGCCGCCACGCAGCGAGTTGCGTACGACGAGGAATGTGTCGGCGCCGGGCGATATCGTCATCAACGCCGCGACGAGCGCAAAGGCCAGCACCTGGCCGTCGAACGGATTCATGTCCTGCCGCCCGCGAGCTCGTACACCAGCGCCGCGGCCGCCACGTCCTGCAACGCGGATCCTGTGCTGTCGAAAATGAAGATCTCTTCTTCCGAAGTCCGGCCCGGCCGCTGGCCCGCGAGGATCTGGCCGAGCTCCGCATGAAGGTCTTCGGCGGTCATGCGATTGGTCGCAATCGCGTGCTGCATCTCGCCGAGCTCTGCAGATTGCCCGGCAATGTCGGCCACGACGCGGGCCTTCGGCAGGATATCGGGGTCGAGTTCCTGCTTGCCCTCGCTGTCCGCGCCGACGGCCGCGATGAACTGGCCGGGACGGACATCTCCCGCAGCGACGATTGCGGTTCTCGCCGGCGTGCATGTCACGGCCATGTCGCAGCCGGGGAACGCCTCGGCAACCGTGCCGACCGCTTCCACGGCGAGCCCGGTTTCGCCTCGCATCTCGTCCGCAAACGCTGCGGCGCGGCCGGAATCCTTATCGAACGCGAGAACGCGGCGCAGCGGGCGCACGAGCGAAAGGAACCGGACGTGCGCCCGGCCCTGGTTGCCGCAGCCGCAGACCAGGAGGGTCGATGCGTCGCGGCGGGCGAGGTGTCGTGCGGCGAGGGCGCTCGCCGCCGCCGTGCGAAGGGTCGTGATCTCGATCGAATCCATGACGGCAAGCAGGCGGCCGGTTTCGGCGTCGAAGAGGGCGATCAGCCCCTGGATGGCCGGCAAGCCGTGCCGCGCCGCATTGTCCGGGAAGTTCGCATTGATCTTTGCGGCGAAATAAGCCGGACTCGAACCGAGTGCGGCGGTCTTGACGTGAAAGCCGCCGTTCGCCACCGGCGTTCCGAGAACGCCCGGCTTCGCCGGAAGGCCTCCGCTTGCGTGCGCGACGAATGCGCGCTCGACCGCGTCCATGCATGCCGCCATCGGCAGCAATGCGGCGACTTCATCGCGGTCGAGAAACAGCATCGTGGCGGAAGCAGTCGGTGGAGTGGTCATTGACGATGCCGACCGCCTGCATGAAAGCGTAGCAGATCGTCGAGCCGACGAAGCGGAATCCGCGGCGCTTCAGCTCCTTTGACAGCGCGTCGGCAAGCGGTGTCCCGGCCGGCGCGTGCGATTTCACGAATCCCCACAGGAAACGGTCAAAGCTCCCGAACTCGCGCTGGACCTTCAGGAAGGCTGCGGCATTCGTGACCGTGCTTTCGATCTTGAGCCGGTTGCGGACGATGCCGGGATCCCGCATTAGCTGGGCGCGGCGAGCCGGGGAGAAGCGCGCGACCATTGCCGGGTCGAAATTGGCGAAGGCACGGCGGTACGCGTCGCGCTTGTTCAGGATCGTCTCCCAGCTGAGACCGGCCTGTGCCCCCTCGAGCGTGATGAACTCGAACAGCACGCGATCGTCGTGCACGGGCACGCCCCATTCGCGGTCGTGGTACATGGCCATGGCCGGCGAGCGGGCCCAGTCGCAGCGCTTTACGGCTCGGACACGAACAGGCGCAACTCCTCGTTGCCGAAGGAAATCATGCGGTCGAAGCGGAAACCCAGCTTGCCGAGCAGGCGGATGGATGGCTCGTTGTCCCTGGTCGTTATCGCGAGGATGCGCCCGAGCCGCAGGGTCTCGCGCGCGTGCTTCATTACCGCGCCCGCGGACTCCATGGCGTAGCCCTGCGACCAGTGCTCGGGAAGGAGCGAGAAGCCGATGTCCGGGTCCGGCAGCGTGTCGCGCTTCAGCACGCCGCACATTCCGACCGTGGTCCCGTCTGATTTTCGCGTGACTCGCAGCAGGCCATAGCCGTGGTGCGCATAGCCGGCGACGGGGCCGTCTGCGATGTACTTGCGCGCGTCCTCGAGCGTGCGGACGCCGCGGTCGCCGATGTATTGCAGGAACGAGGGCTCATTTACCAGGCGCAGGACGAACCCGGCGTCACTCTCCGTGAACTCGTGCAGCGCGAGCCGCCCGGTCTCGATCACGATCACTGGTGCAGCGCCCAGAACGGCAGCACGGTGCGGTCGACGAAATCGAGCTTCCGGTAGACGCCAATCGCCCGCGTATTGTCCGCGTAGACGTGCAGGAACGGGATGAAGCCGCGGTCGAACGCGGAGTTGCAGAGGATCGCGAGCAGGCGCTGCGCGTAGCCGCGACCGGTGTAGTCGGGATGCGTGCACACGGCGGATAGCTCCTGGTAGCCGTCGAGCCGCATGCGCTCGCCGGCCATCGCGGCGAGCCGGGGCCCGTCGTAGATGCCGTAGTAGCTGCCCATGTCGAGCGTGCGCGTGCGGAAGAAGCCGGGAAACACGAGCGTGGTCAGCGCGAGCATGTCGTCCGCCTGCGCGATCGTCATCGTGGTTACCGGCGGGCCGGGAACCTCGGCGGCGCGATTGTTGCAGACCATCTGCAGCACGGGCTTCTTCGGCTCGAGCTGCCATCCGGGCGGCGGCTCCGGCGCGACGCCGACGACGAACACCGACTCGGCGTCGTCCACGATGCTCGTCAGCTGGTCGCCGGCGCGTGCGGTCGGTTCGGCAATCGCCGCGAACGGCACGACGGCGGCAGGATATCGCGCCGCACCATCGGCGGTGATCGCGAGTCCCGCGTGCTGGGTCGTCAGCGAATGCCAGACCGGGTTGTCGAGCGCATGCGGGGACACGTACGGGTCAGCTCGCGACGCCGAAAGCGCGCCCGATCGCCGCCGTCAGTGCCATCGCGATCGCGCCCCAGAAAGTGACCCGCAGCGCACCCTTCGCGACGTTCGCGCGGCCGACGCGCGCGGCAATCGCACCGAGCACCGCGAGGAAGGCGAGAGAAAGCGCCGCGACAAGCGGCTGGATCGCGGGTGCAGGCGCCAGGACGGCGGCGAGTAGCGGAAGCCCGGCGCCGCTGGCGAAGGATGCGCCCGAGGCGAGTGCGGCCTGGATGGGCCGCGCGCGCATCTGTTCCGAAATGCCGAGCTCGTCCCGCGCATGCGCCGCGAGAGCGTCCTTCGCGGTCAATTGAGTCGCGACCTCGGCCGCGAGCCGCGGATCGAGACCGCGGCCCACGTAGATGGCGGCGAGTTCGCGGTGTTCCGCCTCGGCATCGGTCTCGAGCTCGTGGCGCTCGCGCGCCAGGTCCGAGCGCTCCGTGTCGGCCTGCGAGCTGACCGAGACGTATTCGCCGGCCGCCATCGACATGGCGCCCGCCACGAGGCCGGCGAGACCGGCGATCACGACGGCGCTGCGGTCCGCGCCTGCGGAGGCTACGCCGACTACGAGGCTCGCCGTCGAGACGATCCCGTCATTCGCGCCGAGGACCGCCGCCCGGAGCCAGCCGGCGCGGCCCGATCCATGTCGTTCGCCGTGACGCATCTCACTTCTGGTTGACCGCGTAGCGGCCCGGGCCGATCAGGGCGAGTGCGATCGCCGAGAAGAAGTACATGTATTCCTTTTCGATCTCGAGGCCGCCGGACTGTGCATTCAAGGTGAAAAGCTCCGAACCGAAGACAAGTCCCAATGCGAAAAGCATGTTGACCGCGATCAGCCAGGCGCCGATCCGCGAATAGTAGCCCGCGATGACGAGGAGCGGCGCGACGATCTCGCCGATGTACACGCCGTACTTGAAGAAGCCCGGCAGTCCCGCGGAGGCGAGCGCTCCGTCCAGCCAGTCGATGCCGTTGATCAGCTTGGCAATTCCATGCAGCAGGATGAGAAAACCAAGCGTGATGCGCAGGATCAGCTTGCCGGTGCTTTCATTCATGGGGCGACTCCCGGGTGTTTCGACGCGGCCGCTCGGCGTAGGATACGGCTCGATGGGCGGCATGCAAAAGGATCATCTCGACGAGCTGCTGGACGCGGCGCTCGCCGGCACTTTTCCGGCCAGCGATCCGGTATCAAGCCTGAGCGCCCCGCGCCGCCGACCAGCGGGCGACGAAGGCGAAAAGCAGGCCGACGAGCAGGATGTGGGCCAGCAGGCCGTCGACAAACCAGGAAGCGATAAAAGGCGGCGGCTGGGCACGCGATAGCGGCACGATCACGTAGTTCATCGCGATCCAGGTCAGCAGCCCGTAGGCGATGCCGGCGGTGACGGGCTTCGTGATCGTCCAGGCCAGCCGCCTGGACGCGAGCCAGTAGACCGCTGCCATCCCGAACATGATGAAGAAATGCAGGAAGAGGCCGAGCGCGGCGCTCGAAGTTCCACCGGCGAACGCGGCCTTGCCTTCCACGCCCGCCGCAATGGCCTGCAAGATGACGGATGCCTTCGTGCCGCTGTAGAGCCGCCAGAAGACGATCGCATTGACGATGTCGAGCAATCCCGCTGCGAGGCCGCCGCCCAGGATGAGGTCGACCGCGCGCGGCTTCATCAGGACTTCGGGCGGCCGAACAACAGCATGAGCGCACCGACTGCGATCGCGCCGCCCGCGACCCACTTGGGAATGCCGACGGTCTCCTGTTCCTTGACCGACAGCTCGATACCGCCGATGTCGGCCTCGTGAGTCTCCTCGGTATAGCTGACCTTGCCTTTGGCCAGTCCGAATATGCCGCCGGCGATCAGCAGGATCGCAATCGCGGGAATGACCCACTTGTTCATGGCTTGTTCTCTCCTTCTCGGGATTGCTCGGCGGGAGTCAGGGCCTTCACGTCGGCGACGATCATCGTGCCCGTTCCTTCATTGGTGAACACTTCGGCGAGGACGCTGTCGCGCGCATTGTAGGAAATCACGTGCACGCGGCGCACGCCGCCGCGGATCGCCGACTCGATCGCCGAGGATTTCGGCAGCATGCCGTCCGCGAGGCTGCCTGATTTCTCCAGGCGCTTGAGACCCTGCAGGTCGGTGTAGGAGACGAGCGAGCGCGGGTCGTCGCGGCGCTCGAGAATGCCCGGCGCGCCCGTGCAGAGGATCAGCTTTTCCGCGCCGAGGGCGGCGCCGATAGCGGCCGCGACGGTGTCCGCATTGATGTTGAGGACGACGCCGGCGTCGTCCGCGGACACCGGGCTGATGACGGGCATCAGGCCCGCGTCCAGCTCCTTGCGGATGACCGTGGTGTCGATCGACACGATGTCGCCGACAAAGCCGTAGTCCACGGTCTCTCCGTCGACCTGAACGGGCGGCCGGCGGTTGGCGCGGACGAGGCCCGCGTCGACGCCGGAGAGCCCGACCGCGTCGATCCCGACTTCGCGGCAGGTCGCGAGAATCCGCGTATTGATGAGTCCGTTCAGGACCATCGTCGTTGCGTCGATGGAGCGGTCATCCGTGATGCGCCGGCCGCGCACCATGCGCGGCTCGATGCCGAGCGAGCGCTGCATCTCGTCGAGCTGGGGCCCGCCACCGTGCACCAGGACGACGCGGATGCCGAGGTGGTGCAGGATCGAGATCTGCTCGATCAGCGAGCGCGTGCCCGCGACGTCGCCGAAGATGGCGCCGCCCGCCTTGATGACGAATATCTTGCCCTTGTAAAGGCGGATGTACGGTGCGGCGCCGCGAAGCGCTGCGATCACTGCACCCTGGTCGATGCGATGCGTCACCATCATGTCCACCCTGGTGCTGGAGCAGTCAATCCGTCGGTTTCCCCGAAGCCGAGCAGGCGGTTCATCCACTGGATAGCGCCGCCCGCCGCACCCTTGACGAGGTTGTCGACGACCGACATCACGACGATCGTCCGGCCGTCCGCGACCGCCGACAGGTGAGCATAATTGCTCGTGACCACCTCTTTCATCCTCGGCGGCTCGTCGATCACGCGCACGAACGGCCGGTTCGCGTAAAAATCGCGGAGCGCCGCGATGGCCCCCGCCGTGTCGAGCGGCTTCCTGAGCGTGGCCTGCACCGTTGCATGAATTCCGCGCGCGAATGGCCCGGAATGGGGCACGAAGGCGATCCTGCCGTCGCGTCCCGTTGCCGCGCGCGCGAGCGCGTTGATCTCGGCGCCATGGCGATGTGTCAGCGCGTTGTAGGCATAGAGGTCGCCGTGCCGGAGCGGGTGGTGCGTGCCTGCGATGGGGCTCCGGCCCGCGCCGGTGCTGCCCGTAACCGCCGAAACGAAGATCGGCGGCTCCACGAGGTCGAGCTTGAGCAGCGGCACCGACGCGAGCAACGAGGCCGTGACGAAGCATCCGGGATGCGCGACGTGCGGCGTCGGCGCGCGGTCGAGATGCTCCGGCAAGGCGCAGGTGAATTCGGACAGGCGCGCCGGTGCGCCGTGCGGATGCTTGTAAACGCGCTCGTACTCGGTGAGGTCCGCGAAGCGGAAATCCGCGGAGATGTCGACGACCGAGGGCTTCGCGCCGGCGGCCTCGGCGCGATTCAGGAGCCCGTCGATCAGCTTGTGCGAGACGCCGTGCGGCGCGGCCGCGAGGACCGCGCTTCGCTCGTGGCCGGCGGCGAGCTCGGCCGCCTGGGCGATCGAAACGTAACGCAGGTCGCCGCACGAAGCGGCGAGGTGCGGAAAAGCCTTCGCCACCGGCTCGCCCGGCTGGCTGTCGGAGGCGATGCCCGCAAGTTCGAGCCGCGGATGTCCAAGGACGAGCCGCAGCAGCTCGCCGGCGACATAACCCGTGCCGCCGAGGATGATTGCGGGAACGGGCGCGGTCATTCCTCGGCCTCGCCCTCGATCTCGCCGGAATGCGCGACTGGCTCGAGCCCTGCGGACGCGATCACGCTGTCCCCGAGTGCCGCGCCATTGGTCATCGCGTTGAACGCCGGGACGTTCAGCCGTTCGCGGATGATGTCGACGCCGACGGAGTTGTCGGTCGATGGTCCCGTGACCGCGGCGGGCTCGATGCCGAAGCGCTCGCGCAGCAGCTTGACGCCGCCCCAGGCGGCGACTGGATCGTTGGCGGAAAGAACGACGGCCGTCAGCGCCTTGCGGATGTCGGGCGCGTCGAGGATGGCTTCGACGCCATAGGCGCCGAGGATGCCGTCGCCGAGCTCGAACACGATGACGTCCGGCCTGCCTGCCGCCATCTCCGTCAGCATCGTGCGCGTCAGCGCCGGGCCGGTCTTCGGCGTGGTCGTCACGACTCCGAAATCAGTGAAGATCATCGAGCGCCGCGCGCCGGAGTCCTCCATCGCCAGGATGTCGCGGCGAAGCGATACCCCGGTTGCCTTGAAACCGTCGACTACGAGCCCGCGGTGCCGCATGCGGGAGATCATCGCGCAGGCAGCCGCCGTCTTTCCGGCTTCCATGCAAGTTCCCGCGAGCGCGACCACCGGCACGCCGTTCGTTTCGAGCACGGCGTCGTAGTCGAGCTTGCGCATGCCGACGCGTGCCGGCACGCCGATACGCTCGCCGAGGTAGGGGAAGTGCAGGACCACGCCGAGCACGCGGCAGTCGAACGGCCGGCCCTTGTCCGGATTCACGGAATCGCAGATGCCGAGTACGCCTCCGATGTTCAGCATCTGGATCACGTCACCGGCCGCCAGCTTCGCCGGCAGGTGACCGGAATAGCCGAACAGGGCCTTGCGGTGCCCGAGCGCGCCGACGACGACATTGCCGCGCGCGACCTTGGCCATACGGCCGCTAGTCAGCTCGAGCGTGTTGTACTGCGACTTGTTGGTGAGGATCTCGACCGCCAGCACGACGCCTTCCTCGCAGGGAATGTCGGTCGAGATGCGAAGCTCGTGCGACAACCCGCAGGCTTGCGTCACGGAGGAAATCTTGTCGACGATGATCGACTTCATGGTGGAGGGCTTGCGCGGCATTGCGGGTTTCCCTAGTCCTCGATCCGGTATTCGACGTCGGCGGCGGATTCCTGGCCCGATTCGGCCGAGATCACCCAGCGATCGCCGATCGTATAGCGGAGCTTCAGCGTATTGATCTCGTCCACGAGCGAGATACCGTAGCTGACATAGAGCCGTGGCGACAGATATTTTCCGAGCACGAGCTCGTTGCCCGAGTCCGCATCCTGCGTGAGGCCGACGTCGTCGAGTCCCACGTACTTGCCGACCTGGCCGGCGAGGAATGCGCCGCCTTGCTGAGTCGTCGTGAGTTCGGAAGTCTCGGCGCCGGGATCACCCTGGATACTCGAGCGGCCGACGATCAGCATCGAGGCGATCTGCGCCTGCGGCAGGCTCGGCTCGGAAAACAGCGTGAGCTGCGGGCGGCGCAATGGTCCGCGGGCTATGACGCCGACCTTGTATCCGGGCAGCTCGCGCGTGGCACGGAGGTCAACACCGGGATCCGTCACCGGGCCGCCGGTGAACAGGAGCCGCCCACGCTCGATCTCGAGCTCGCGGCCATAAGCGCTGTACTCGCCTTCCTTCACCAGGAGCTCGCCGGAGCCGACCGTGCTTTCGCGCGGCGCCGTGCGAGTGCGCACCGCGCCGGTGACCGTCGCGCTGAGTCCATAGGCTTTGACCGCCACCTTGTCGCCGAGCGAAAGCCGGATATCGCTCGTGACTTCGAAGGGCTCATCGCCACCATCCGTCAGCTCAGGCCGGAGAATGCGTTCGTCGGATGAAACGAGCACCGCGCCTGCCGTGTCGGCCGGCGCGATGCGCGCCTCGGGGATGACGACCTCGCCCTTGACGTCGATGCGATGGTCATCGAGCGTGAACTTCAGGTCGGGTGAGGCGAAAACACGCACCTCCGGAACGTTCGCGACCAGCAGGCGATCGCCGGTCACGCTGAGCTCGCCGTTCAGGCGCCGATCCCGCCAGTCGAACCGTCCGTCGATCGCAAGCGATCCTTCGCCGGCCTTGCCGCTTGCGTCGAGCGTGAGCGAGGTGTCCGTCAGGCGCACGGTCGCCTGCAGGTCCCGCAGCCGGAGGTTGGTCATGTAAAAGTCGAGCGAACCCTGTCTGAGCCGCGCCTCGCCCTCGAGCTCGGGCGCGGCGACGCGGCCTGCGACGGTGAAATCGAGAGCCGCCTCGCCGGAAGCGTTGTCGATCGTTTCTATGAGGAGCGGCAAGAGGCCGAGTTGCCGGGTCTTGCCCTTGACGCTCCCGCTGAGCGGCAGGTCGCCGATGGAACTGCCCGGGACTCGCGTCGCCTCGAGCGCCACGGCGAGATCGAGATCGGCGGCGTCATTGACGCGTAGATCGAGACGATGCTTCTCGGGCCCGGCGACGAGTTCGAGCCGGGTCATTCCCAGCTCCACCGTCCTGTCCGCGCCGCTCGAAGACTGGTAGACGAGGGCCGCGTCGCGGACTTCGGCATTGACGTCTGCGACCCAGGGCGCACCTGCCCGTGCAGACGCCTCGGCGTCGACGACGAGAAGGCCGCGGAAGCGTGGTGCGCCGAGCCGCTTCGCGTCGAGCGCTTCGAGCGGGAAGGATTCCGTCGCCGCTTTCACCGACCAGTCGCCCGAGGACTGCCAGCGTCCTTCGAAGCAGAAGCGTCGCGTTTCGTAGACGAGGCAGAGCGGCTCGAGGGCGGCTTCCTCGCGGCTCGCGGCGAGCCGGGTCGCTGACTCGAGCCGCCAGGGCACGACGCGCGGACCGCTCGCGGCAATCTGCTCGAGCCGCAGCGTGTAGCGGTCGTCGACCCAGGCGCCGCGGCCGCGGAGCGATACCGCGTCCTGGCCGCTGCCCGTGCGGAAGGTCAGCGCATGGTCCTTCGGCAAGCCGTCGAGCGAAAGGCGCGTATCGGTGATGGCGAATCCCCCGACCGTGATGCCGTTGGAGCGCAGGCGAAGCCAGGAGTGCTCGCGCCCGTCGCGGTCGATGTGCGCGTCGGCGGAGAGGATCACGGCGCGGTGTGAGCCATAGACCAGGTCGTGGCCGGTAAACCCGAGGGCGACCGTGCGCTCGCGCACGAGCAGGGTCGCGTCTACGCGCCCGCCGAGCTCGGGCAGGAAGGCGGAAAGGTCGTCCGATACGACGCGAGCGTCAAGATTGGCGCCGCGGCCGAGTATGCCGTCGATCTCAAGCCGGGCCGGCCCGAGTGCAAGCGCGACGTCTTGAAACTCGGTCTGGTCCTTGCCGTGGCGAATGCCGCCGCTGCCGCTCGCCCGTTGTCCGCGAAACTGTCCCGAGAGTTTCGTCATGCTCGCGGACCAGGGAGCATTCTCATCGAAGCCGGAACCCGCGGCCTTGAAGTCGAAGGCGAGGCGTCCCGGGAGCTCCTTGCGGAATTTCGACGGATCGACATCCGCCGCGCGGCCCGAAACGGACCAATCCTGCGACTCGCCGCGTCCCAGCATGCCGCGAAGCGAGACTCGGCCGCCAAGCACGCGCCATGACGATTCGTCGACTGCGATTTCGGCGTTCGTGAAGCGGCCTGCCGCACTGCCTGCAAACGGCGGACCGCCCGCGGGCTCGAATTCGCCGCGCAGGCGATAGCTGAACTCGGTCCATCCGCGGGCCTCGAGGCTGCCGCGTGGAGACACGATGAGTGCCTTGCCCGTCAGCGGCCATCGGAAGCCGGTCCAATCGGCCGACACGTCATACGAAAGTTCTTCCGCGACGGTCATCGTGCCTTTCGCGCGAATGACGGTGGACGGCGCGGTCCCGAGCACAAGGGATTCAATCGTGACGACCCGGTCGGCAAAACTCGCCCGGGTGTCCACGTCAACGCCGGATTCGGGAAGGCCGTTGCCATGGACGACGCCCTGTGCCGCGTAGTGAGACCGATCGCCTTCGATCGCGAGCGCCGCCTGCAAGGGTCCGACGGGCGGATTGGCGATCCACTGCGCGAGATCGAGTTTCTCGATCTCTGCCTTGCCCTTCCAGGCGAGACCGGAAGTGAGATTCCTGATTTCGGCCGTGACTCGACCGATACCCGGAACCGCGACATGGGCTTCGACGAGCAGGCGATCCAGGTCGCCGACCGCGTGCGCAATCCCAGTCACCTGACGTTCATCCGAAAGCGACCAGGCCGTGTTGACGTCGAGTGCGACCGGATCGCGCGCGTACAGGCTGCCGCTCGCGCCGGCAACCGCCCAGCCCGTGGAACTGACGTGCGCGCCATCGAACTCGATCCGGCTCTTCGCGAGCTTTGCGGAACCGCGAATGTCCCGGAAGCGTATCTGCGTGCCATTTGGAGCCACGATCAGGAGACTCGCCACCTCTGCCTCGTCGATCACGACCGTGAGCCAGCCCGGCATGAACGAGGGAGGGCGCGACGGGCCGGACGGCGGACGAAGGCGAATCGTCGCCTCGGAAACGCGGACGCCCTCAGCGGATATTCGCCCGGCGAGGATCTCGAGCGGCTCGTAGTCGGCTTCGAGGGTCACGATGCGGATCGAAGCCCGCGGATGATCGATCTCGATGGATCCGATCGACAGCGGTCCGATGAGGCGCCCGCTCGCGCCTTCGACCCGGATTTTCACCGCATCCAGGGACTCGACGAATGCGATAGAGCGCCGCAGTCCCGCTTCCGTGGTTACGAGCCAGGTCACGAGCCCGATGACGACGAGGAGCGTGATCGCAAGCGCCCCGAGCAGCCAACGAACCCATTTTCTTGCCGGCCATCGCATCTCAGAATTCCGGCGTGAAGTTGATGTGCAGCCGCGGGCTGCGATCCGGGTCCGAGACCGACTGCGCGACGTCGAGCCCGATGCTCAGGAAAGGCAGCCGGTAGCGCACGCCGATTCCGACCGAATACTCGAGGGGGTCGCCGAACTTGTTGAAGGCGTTGCCCGCGTCGACGAACACGGCCCCCACGAAGTTCTTCGGAAAGTCGCGCTGCAGCTCGACGGTCGCCGTCAGAAGGTGACGGCCGCCCACCTTGTTGCCGTTCTCGTCCACCGGCGACAGCTCTTCGTAACCATAGCCGCGGACGCTGTTGTCGCCGCCGGTGAAGAACCGGTACTGCGCCGGCAGCTCCTGGAACTCGCCCACGGCGCTCGAGCCGACCTCGCCGCGGAGCATCAGCCGCCACTTGTCAGCCAGCTTGAATCGCCGCTCGTCGCCCACGACCGCGCGCAGGAAATTCGTGTCCGAGCCGAGCGATTCCGTCGAGGTGAGCAGCTCGACCTGGAATCCGCGGGGCACGGTGTTGACGCCGAGGAAGTCCTGCGGCAGGCGCGCATAGGAAATACCGGGCACGAGCAGCGTGGCGCGATTGCGGTCGATGAGCGTCGAGTCGCCCGAGACGGTCGTCACCTTGTCCTCGGTGTCGTCGAGCGTCACCGACAGCACGCGCTGCCAGTTGCCGCGTACCTGCGTGAGCCCGACCTTGAAGGTCTGGCCCGTGGTTTCGACGTCCGCGCTCTGCTCGTTGAAGAAGCGGAGCCCGTACGAGAGTTTCTCGAGGGCGGGATCGGTCCAGGGAACGATGTAGTTGATGCCGGCCGACTTGTCGACGTCGGATGCCCGGAGCTCCGCACGCACGCGGTGGCCGCGCGTGTTGAGTCGCCGGTCTTCCCAGCCGAGGGTTCCACGGATGCCGGTGTCCGTTCCATAGCCCGCAGCGATGGTGTAGAGATGTCGCCGGTTCGGCTCGGAGGTGATGCGCACCGGCGTAATCAGGTTCTTGCGGTCTCGTTCCTCGGGAAGGACTTCGACGATGGAAAAATATTGCGAGTCGTCGAGCGCGAACTGCGTGCGCAGCAGCGCCGCGGCGTCGTACCAGTCGCCTTCGCGGTAACGGAGGTAGCGCTTCACCAGCCCCGGGCGTAACGCGCTCTGCTCGATAGTCGTCGGCCCGAAGCGGTAGCGCTCGCGGGTCTCGAGCGTGACGTACGCGCGCGCGGTGCGTGTCGCGGGGTCGACGAGGAGCTCGCCGCGCGTGAATTCGGCGTCGAGATAGCCGTGGCCGAGTGCTGCGCGCAGCAGCTCGCCCTTCAGCTGGTCGTAGGCGGCATGGCTCAGCCGTTCCCCGGTGCGCAGCGGCGAGCGCGCGAGGACCTCTCGCATGAATGGTTCCTCGCGGCCGCTCCCCGTGATCTCGACCTGCTGTTCCACCAGCATCACGGGCGCGCCCGGCTCGATCTTCACTCGTGCGAGCCAGCGGCCTTCGACCTCTTCGAACTCGGTCGAGACGCGCGGCTCGTAGTAGCCGAACGGGCGCAGCGCAGTCCGCGCCTCGGTGGGTGCCCGCTGCACGAGGCGCCCGACCATTTCCGTGTCGAGCTCCTTCGAACTCGAGAGGCGGTGCAGGCTCGAGAGCGCGCGGACGTTCTCGAGCAGTAAACCTTCCACGCCTTCGAAGGTGACCTCGATCCTCCGGTCTTCGTCCTTCTTGCCGAACGACGGCAGCGACGGCAAGGCGGCGAACGCCGGCGGAGCGGCAAGTGTCGCCAGGCACAGGGCGGCAATCAGGCGGCGAGACATGAAATGTCAGACCCGGCGCCGGCGCCAGCGTTGCAGCGCGTAGGCTCCGAGGACGAGTACCGCGATCAGGGCGATGACTGGAAGCAGGAATGCGATGGCGGAGAAGAGGACCGAGCCGGCGAGTTCCGCAGTCGAGTAAACGGGATTTCCGAGGCCGGCCGTTGCCGCTCCTGTCTTCGCCCGGCCGACGGCGTTCAACGCATGGCCCGCGGTCGCGGCCGCACCGCCAGCGCCGATGGCCGTGAGCCAGCGGAGCCATTCCGGCAGCCCGACCATGACGCCGGCCGCCGCGACGATGCCCGCGGCGACTGCAACGGGCGCGCCGATGAGGTCGAGCGCGTGATCGACACCGGGCACGTAGTAAGCGGCGATCTCGGCCACTGTCGCGACCGAGAGCGCGACGAGCACGATCGGCTCACCCAGCCAGTCAAAGCCGCGCGCGGGCTCGACATAGCCGAAGTGGATGGCAAGTCCCGCAGCGAGCAGCGGTACGAAGGCGCGGAAACCCGCGGCCGCCGCGAGTGCAAGGCCGGTTGCCACCGAGAGAATGATGCTCAGGGATTCAGCCATTCCTGGATCAGGCGATAGGCGATCGACTGCGAGAACGGCATCATCGAGCCGCCCGCGAGCTCGTCGCGATGGAACCAGCGCGCGTCCTCGAGCTCGCGATCTCCAAGCCGGACGTCCGTCGTCAGGGCCTGCGCGCGAAATCCGAGCATCAGCGAGCGCGGAAACGGCCAGGGCTGCGATGACTGGTAGGTCATCGCGCCCGTTTCGATGCCTGTTTCCTCGAGAACTTCGCGCCGCACGGCGTCCTCGAGACTCTCGCCCGGCTCGACGAATCCGGCGATCGTCGAATAACGACCAGCGGGCCAGTCGGGCTGGCGCCCGAGCAGTACGCGATCGCCGTGGGTCACGAGCACGATGATTGCGGGATCGACGCGCGGGAAGAATTCAGTCTCGCAGCCCTTGCGCGCGCAGACCATGACGCGGCCGCTCTTCTGCGGCGCCGTCGGGGCACCACAACTGCCGCAGAAGCGGTGGCGGTGGCGGAAGGAGATCATCGCGCGCGCGTAGGCGAGGAGCCCGGCATCGTCATGCGGCAGCAGCGCGGCTGCGAGGCGGAGGTCTGCAAATTCGGCGCCGCCCTCGAGTGATGGCGGATCATCGGCCTCGACCTCGGTCGTGAAGACCGCGAGGCCCCGGTATTCGCCGAGCAGGATCAGCTCATTGCTGTCGATCCCCGCAAAGGGCGCGCTACCGAATGGCAGGAGGCAGGCACTCGGAGAGGGCAGCCGCACGACGGGACAGCGCGACTTCCAGACGGGAATCAGGCGCGCCGAACCCCCGGCAATCGCGCGCGCGACGAAATCAGCGTCGGCATTGGCGAGCTTGAGTCGATCGACATGCGGCCCGGCAAATACGTTGGGGCGCATTCCTTCCCGTTCCTGGCTGGTGAAGCCGTCATTCTAGCAGTCACCTACCGAGAGCCCGGGGCGGGCCGGCGGCCGGCTCGACGCGCAGAACTCGCAGGCTTTCGGCCGTTCCGCGTAACGCATGACGACGAGAAGACTGCCGCAGCCCTCGCAGTCGTCGAGGCAGATCTCGTTCTGTTTCTCGAGCGAGCGCAGGAGATGGCAGGCATGTTCGAAGGAAATCTGCGGGTGCTCGAAAAGGCTCGCGAACGTCTCGTAAGCCTCGCAGAAACGCTCGCCCCAGCGAAGCTGCTCGACTGCGCCCGCTGCGCCCGCGCTTTCGCGCTTCAGCAGGCCCAGGATGCAGAGGAGGGTGGCGAGCCCGGCGGCTTCGCGGCGTATGCCGGCGTTGCGCATGAAGAAGGCGCTCTGGCGCGGGCTCTTGCCGCGATGCCGGCGGACGTCGCGCCGGCCGGCGTCGGCGACGTAGGAACGGTAGAGCTTGCGGATCCGGTCATCGGTGAGGCCGGTCCAGCTGCGGATCGTGCGGGTGCGCGCCTCGTGCCGGATGAGCCGCAAGGCAAGGTCGAGCCGAAGCCGGTCTCGCGTATATCGGTCGTCTGTGATGCGCATGGATTGCCTTGACGCTGTTCAATGGTACTGGTAGTTTCGTACCAGTCAATGCTAAGCCGGTCCCAGAGCCGGCGGATCGAGAAATGGCACGTCAACGGGGAGAAATGCCATGAATCGTCAGCAGCCTCTCGCGCTCGCGCCGCCAGCCGGCGACGCGGACTGGTCCGAGCACTCCTTGCTCGATGGCGCGATGCGCCACGCGCTCAGTTCCGTCAACCTGGCGTTCCTCGATCTCGCGATCGAGCTGGCCGAGGAGGGCCGTCTCAAGCAGATCGCCGGACTTCCTCCGCGTGCGATCGATTCGCTGATCGATCCCGAGGCCGGGCCGCGGCTCTGCGAGCGGCTTCCATACGCGCTTTTCGACTTCCGCTTTTCGGACGGCAATTTCTGGACGGGCGAAGTTGCGGCGGCGAGCGGCGTGCAGGACGCGAGCGCGCAACCTGCGGTCGACGACCGGATGGTCTCCTTTGCCCGGGCGGCGATCATGGTGGCCTGGCACCTCGCGCAGACACGCACGGCGGGCGCGAAGCTGATCTTCGGGGCATCGCCCGCGACGATCGCCGCGATCGCCTCGATGCCGGTGGCGGCTGTCGAGCGGCTGGCGCGGCGCGTTGCGCCGACCCTTTCGGCGCGCTTCGGCTCGCGTGCGAGATTCTGGCTGCAGTTCGAAGGCTGCGCCGTGCGGCCCGACGACCAGTCGGTGAACCTGCTGCGGCAGCTTGGATTGCAGATCCAGGGCGCGGAGAGCGCGCGGGTCCAGGCGCTGCAGCGGCGTCACCGGCGGAGTGCCGCGTGAGGTAATCTCGCGCCTCATGCAGGCGCTCTCGATCCGCGGCTTGACCAAGACCTACGCGAACGGCGTGCAGGCGCTGCGCGGCATCGACCTCGACGTCCTGGAAGGCGATTTCTTCGCGCTGCTCGGGCCGAATGGCGCCGGAAAGACGACGACCATCGGGATCATCATGTCGCTCGTCGAAAAGAGCGGCGGCAGCGTCGCCGTCTTCGGCTATGACATCGACCGCGAGCTCGACCGCGCGAAGTCCTGCATCGGACTCGTGCCGCAGGAGATCAATTTCAACCAGTTCGAGAAGGTGTTCACGGTCATCGTGAACCAGGCGGGCTTCTACGGCATTCCGCGCAAGCTCGCGGTGGAGCGCTCCGAGAAATACCTCCGGCAGCTGCAACTCTGGGACAAGCGCGACCAGATCGCGCGCTCGCTCTCGGGCGGGATGAAGCGCCGCCTCATGATCGCGCGCTCTCTAGTGCACGAGCCGCGCCTCCTGATCCTCGACGAGCCGACCGCGGGCGTCGACATCGAGATTCGGCGCAGCATGTGGGGATTCCTGCGCGCCATCAACGAGCAGGGGACGACGATCATCCTGACGACGCATTACCTCGAGGAGGCCGAAAGCCTCTGCCGCCACATCGCGATCATCGACGGCGGCCGGATCATCGAGAACGACACGATGGCGGGAGTCATCCGCAAGCTTTCCCAGGAGACCTTCGTCCTGAACTTCCGCGCTGCGATGGCCACGGCTCCCGCTCTGCCGGGCTACGTGTCGCGCATGACCGACGATCACACGCTCGAGATCGAGGTCACCAAGGAGCAGAGCCTGAACGACATCTTCGCCCGGCTGTCGCAGCAGGAGATCGAGGTCGTCAGCATGCGCAACAAGGTAAACCGGCTCGAGGAGCTCTTCATGCGCCTCGTCGAGAGACGGGACGACGCGGGCGGGAAGGCGGGCTAGGTGGAGACTCAGTCCCTCGCGCGCATCCGGCGCATCGGCCTCCAGACCATCGTGCGCCGCGAGTACGGGCGCATCATCCGCATCTGGGGGCAGACGCTCGTGCCGCCCGCGGTCACGGCCGCGCTATATTTCGTGATCTTCGGCAGCCTGATCGGCCGCCGCATCGGGCAGATGGACGGCTACGATTACATGCAGTACATCGCGCCGGGCCTCATCATGATGGCCGTCATCAGCAACTCCTATGGCAATGTCGTCTCGAGCTTCTTCGGGGCGAAGTTCGGCAAGCACATCGAGGAACTCCTCGTCGCACCGCTTCCGAACTGGCTGATCGTGCTCGGCTACGTGTCGGGCGGGTTGATGCGCGGCCTCCTGGTCGGCGTGGTCGTCACGATCGTGACGCTCTTCTTCACGCAAGTCCCCGTCGCGCACCCGATCCTCATTCTCGGATCGGTCGTCCTGACTTCCGTGGTTTTCTCGCTCGGCGGGTTCTTCAATGCGATCTTCGCGAAGAACTTCGACCAGATCTCCTGGTTCCCGACCTTCGTCCTCACGCCGCTGATTTACCTCGGCGGCGTGTTCTACTCGGTCTCGCTGCTGCCCGCCTGGGCAGAGCGCCTGTCGTACATCAATCCGATCCTCTACATGGTCAATGCCTTCCGCCACGGTTTCCTCGGGACCAGCGACGTGGATCCGGGCTTCGCCTTCCTCATCATGTCGGCGTTCGCGATCGCGATGTACGCGATCGTCGTCGTCCTGATGAATCGCGGAACGGGCATCAGGGAATAGGCGGGCACGGCCATGTGTGGACGCTATGCCTTTTTTTCGCCTGCCGAAGCCGTCAAGCGGACCTTTGCGCTCGATGACGTGCCCGGGCTCGAGCCCCGTTACAACATCTCGCCGACCCAGTCGGTTCCTGCCGTGCGCGCGGGAGAAGAGGGCACGCGGGCGTTCGCATTGCTGCATTGGGGGCTCGTGCCGAAATGGGCGAAGGAACGCGCAATCGGCAACCGCATGATCAATGCGCGATCCGAGACCATTGCCGAGAAACCCTCGTTCCGCGACGCCTTCCGCAAGCGGCGCTGCCTCGTGCTCGCTGACGGCTGGTATGAGTGGCAGGTTGCGCCGGGCGGCAAGCAGCCCTGGTTCATCCGCATGAAGGACGCGCAGCCTTTCGCCTTTGCCGGACTCTGGGAGCGATGGAAGGATCCGGCGAACGGCTCGATGCTCGAGTCCTGCACGATCGTGACGACCGATGCTTCCGCGTCAATCAGGAAGATCCACGAGCGCATGCCCGTGGTTCTTGCCGAGGCGGACCGGGACCGTTGGCTTGATACGGCTTTTTCCGACACCGAAATGCTGTCGGAGCTGCTGCGGCCATTCGAGCCGAATATGCTTGCAGCCTGGCAGGTCAGCCGCGAGGTCAACTCACCGAAAAACCAGGGGCCCGGGCTGATAGACCCGGCAGACTAGCGTCACTTTTGCGTCCAGGCGCCTGCCTTCGACTTGTAGTACCAGCCGGCGCGCGCATTCGCGATCCAGCGCTCGGAGAAGGTGCTGCGGATATCCGCTTCCCATTCCGGATGGCCGTTCGCGCCCGCGATCTCGCGGTAGAGCGAATTGCGGTCGGCATTGTCGTCGGCGACGAGCTTGCGGAGCTTGTTGCGGTCGGCGAGCGGCACGGCGTTGGCGTCGCGGATCTCGACGAGCCCGTCCGACGTCAGGCCGACGGCGCCTGAGCTGAAGAAGCCCTCGAGTTCCGGGGCGCGGCCCTTCATCGACGCTGTGAGTGCGCGGATCGCGGGGCTCGAGATGTCGATGTCGGCCTGCGCTTCTGCGGCCGGAATCACGAAGTCGAGCACGCCGCCGAGCGCCGCGACCAGGAGATCGCCCGCGTCCTGGCCGGCCGAAGTCTGCTCGCTGCCTTCGGGCTTGGGGCCTTTCTCGGGACCCCAGATGTCTTCGATGATCCGGTCGGCGGCTTTCTCCGCCGCGGCGGCGGGGAAATAGACGTTGATCGTCACGCAGGCGGCGAGCACCAGGCAGCAGGTGGCGAGCAGTGCGGTGATCCAGCGGAACATGGAGGTCATTGTCGGCTCCCCGGCTGAACGAATCCTGAACAGATTCTAGCGCAGCGAATCAGCTCACTCGACGACGATTTCCGACTCCATGATGGCCCCGAGCTGCCGGACGAGCGTGGTCCACGCGACCCTCGTCTGGCTGCCGATGACATTGATGCGCGGCAGGCCCGAACCCTTCACGATGTAATAGCCGCCGGGAGCCGGCAGCACGCCGCCCATGACACAGACGTCGTTCGCGAGCCGGCAGCTCAAGCCCAGCCGGTCGTAGCGGAAATCGTCGAAGAACCTGAGGAAGCCGCCCTGAAGCGCCGCGGCGACGCCGCCCCCGCTGCCTCCGCCGATGCTCGACAGGTTGGTGACGGCGCGCTGGCTGATGCGGTGCTTCGATCGGTCGCCAGGCGGCGTGTAGAGGAAGGAGTCGAAAGCTTCCGGCATCCACCCGAAAGTCTCGAGATCCGTGATCCGGCCGGACAGCCGCCCCGTGATCATGCCGAACTCGAACGTCTGGGTGACGAGGGTGAGGTCGAGGTCCTCGATGCCGATGCTCGCGTGCATTCGCGGAAATTTCCCGAGCGGCTCGCTGAGGCGGAGGTCCCGGATTACGACGCGGCCATCGAAGACCGAGGCCTCGAGATTGCCGTCGAGCGTCACGACGCCCTGCCGGAGCTGGAGGCCTGGAATGTTGCCCGCGAGTTTTCCCTGGAACTCCGGCCAGCCGAATGCGCGCGAGAGACGGGAGACGCTGATCGGCTCGATCGCGGCATCGAAGCGCACGTACATCGCGTCCGTTCCCGCATGGCGAACGCGCAGTGTCTCGATCGCGAGGCCGCCGTCGAAGATCGGGAGCGTCACCGGCTCGAGCAGGCGGAAGTGCCGGCCGGTGGTGGCAAACGCCAGCTCCGCGCGGCCGAGTTCGAGACCCCAGAGCTGGCCCGCGTCCCAGGCAAGCCGCGACAGGAACTCGTCGTCGTCAATCGTTCCGGCGAGCGCCGTGCGCGTGGCGTCGTCGAACCAGGTGACGCGGCCGCGCAGTCCCTCGAGTGAGACAGCGGCCGCTCTGCTGTCGATTGCGACCGACTCGAGGTCGATCTCCGCGCGCGTCGGGAAACCACCGGCGATTTCGACGTCGCCCCTGATCGTGCCCGCCCCGGTGACGTCCTTGAATGCGCTGTCGATCAGGAAGGGCTGTGCATAGGCAGGCAGGGCATTCGCGAGATCGAGCGACTCGATTTGCATCCGCGCGGCCGGCAACAGCGTGGCGCCAGCGAAATCGACCGTCGCCTGGCCGGCGGCTTTCATGACGTCCGCGTGATCCAGCGAAAACGTGTCGGCGGCAAATCGCGCCGTCTCGGTGTCGAGCGTTCCGGTGAAATCGAGTACTGCGCCGTGAGCCGCAAAGTCAAGGAATACGGGATCGCTGTAGGCCTGGCCGGTCGCAAGCGTGATTCGGCCGCGGGCCGGGAGGCGGCTCGTCTCGTCCGCAGTCGCATCAATCTTGATCGTGCCCGCCAGCTTCTCTCCGGCGAGCGTGCCTTCGGCGTCTGCGAAATCGAGTGCCTCGAGCACGACATCGGCGCTCGCCGCCGCGAGAACGTCGCCGCTGCCCGTCGCTTCAAAGCGGCCGTCAGCCCTTCCCCCGACGCTGAAGCCTTCGGGCAGTTCGATCCACGGCTTCGCGATCGCCGCGAACCTTGTGAGGTCGAGTCCCGAGAGTTCCGATTGCATGCGCCAATGGGGTCCTTCGACGGAGACGTCGAGTCTTCCGCGGCCACCCGCGATCGCGAACGAGTCAAAGCCGAGCTTGAGACTTCCATCGGCGAGTCTTTGCGCCTTGAACGCCGTGTCCTGCACGCCGAGTGAGCCGAGCGAACCCGCGAGGCGCCCGCGCCCGCAACGGAGCGTGTCGCCGTCGATCTGCAATTCCTGGCATTCAAGGGAGAACTGGGAAAGCGGGCCCGTCGCCGCGACACCGCGAATCCGTGCAGCCTTCAAGCGCAGCGATCCTGGCTGTTGCGACGGCGGCGCCAGTTCGGCGGAGAGCGCCTCGATCGCAAAGCCCTCGAATTCGAGGCCCCCGATCTCGATGCTGACCTTGCTCGCCGCACCCGCAGAAACCGCAAATGTGGCGCCGGCGCAGGCGGCGAGCACTGTACGGAGCAATGTCACTCGGCGAGACTAACCTCGTTGCAAACCGGTTGCAGCGGAAACGCGCTAGGCTTCAAAGATGGCCTCCGGGAAAGTATCGCTGCTCGATCTGCCGACACAGGCCGCCGTGATGCGCATCGCCGCAAAATGCATCGAAGCCGGGGCGACCGCACTGGCGCGCCTCGAAGATCCCGGGGATCCAGCGGACCTGCACGCATTTCGCGTTGCTGTCCGCCGGCTGCGATCCCTGCTGCGAGCCTATCGTCCCTGGCTTGGCCGTTTCGCCGGCCGGAGGCTCCGCCGGCGACTGCGGGATCTCACGCGATCGACGAACGAGGCTCGTGACGCGGACGTGCAGATCGCCTGGCTGCTCGAACGGCGCGGGAAGCTGGATCGGTTGGAACGGCCCGGCGCTGACTGGCTCCTGCGCCGGTTGCGAGACCGCAAGCGTCGCGATTACAGGGTCGCGGTCGGCCAGCTTCAGCAGGACTTTGCCGGCGTTGTGCGATTGATGAAGAAACGCGCCGGCGACACCGGGGCCGCCGATCCACGCGACTTCAGGAGCGCGTTTCTCGAGGTCCTCGGACCTGGCGTTGCCGAATCCCGAAAGCGGCTTGCCGCGATTGCGGGGGCGGATGACACGAACAACGTTCACCGCTCGAGGGTCCTGGTCAAGCGCCTGCGCTACCTGGTCGAGCCGCTCCGCGGACAGACGCCCGAAGCGCGCGCATTCGCGAAGCAGCTCAAGAACCTCCAGCGCCTGCTCGGCGAGCTGCATGACGTGCATCTGCTCGAGATTCACCTCGCATCGGCCGTCGAGGACGCGGCGACCGAAAAGGCGAGGCGCCTGCATCACCTCGCCGTCGAAGGCGACGAAAAGGCCCTTGCCAGGGCGCGGCGTCGTGACGAGAGCCTGGGTCTCGTCGCACTCGCGACCTGCGCGCGCGAATGCCGTGACGCCCTCTATTCGGGCCTGCGCCGCACGTGGCTCGCGCAGCGGGCACTGCCACTCCAGGCCGGATTCGAGGCACTCCGCGATTCGTTCACGCCGGCGACGAATGAAGCGCCAGCCGTGAACTGACGCGCCGACGGCCGGTCAAAGCTTCACCATGAACATGCGTTTTCACTGCATCGCCTTGTCAGCGCTCGCGCTTTCCGCCTGCGCGACCACGACAGGCCCGGATTACACGATCGACTACGACCGGTCGGTCGATCTCGGCTCGTTCGACACCTACGGATTTCCCGAGGAACTCGGAACCGACCGCGCCGGATACTCGACGCTGATCACGACGTACTTCAAGAATGCGGTGAACCGCGAGATGGTCAAGCGGGGCTATACGCCCGACGAGAAGGACCCCGACCTGCTCGTCAATTTCTTCTCGAACGTGCGTGATGTCAGCGAAGTGCGCTCGACGCCTGGGGCCTCGATGGGCTACGGGTACTACGGCTACCGCTACGGCCTCTATGGGGCCTGGCCCATGTACGACCAGGAGGTAAGCACGGTCCACTACCAGGTAGGCACGGCCAACATCGACATCGTCGACGCCGAGCGCATGCAGCTGATCTGGGAAGGCGTTGCAGAAGGTCGCATCACGCGCGAAGACATGAAGAATCCGCAGCCGGCGATCGACGCCATCGTTACGGAACTGTTCCTCCGGTTTCAGGGAAGCGCCGCGAAAGGCAAGCCGCTCGGCGACGCTACGGGCTGAGTGCGGCCGGGCGCTGCCGGAGCATGCGCAGCGCCAGCAAGGCGACGGCAACGGCGAGAGCCGCGCTGATCCAGGCGGAGATCTCGAACGCATCGGAATACGAATCGCGGGCCACGCGCAGCAGCCGGGCGCCCGCACCGGAGGCCAGCTCGCTGGCTGCCTGTACGGCGCCACCGATGGTGGACCGCGCCTCCTCGAGCGCAGCGGCGGGAATGGCATTTCCCGTGGCGGCATCGAACCCGCCGCGATAGAGCGCCGTGACCACGCTGCCCATGAGCGCGATGCCGAGCGCCGCGCCGAACTCGAAGCTTGTTTCAGACAACGCGGACGCCGCGCCGGCACGCTCCGGCGGCGCGGACCCCAGCACGATGTCCGTATTGAGGACAGCCACGGGCGTCATTCCCAGCGAGAAGACGATCTGTCCCGCGACGAGCACGCCGAGTGATGATTGCGCGTCGGGGGCCTGGGAAAGAATCGCGAATCCCGCCGCGGTCATGAGCATGCCGCCGGCGATCACCTGTGCCGCATTGAAGCGCCGCACGATCGCGGGCGTCAGGAACGACCCCGCGATGAATGCGAGCGCCGACGGCAGGCTCCAGAAGCCGGCCTGCAGCGGCGTCAGTCCCAGGACAGACTGGAGGTACTGCGCGACGAACAGGAAGGTGGCAAAGGTCGTGAGAAATCCCAGCACGTTCACGGCAAGCGCGGTGCTGAATGCCGGAATCCGGAACAGGCGAAGGTCAATCAGCGGATCGGCCAGTTTCGCCTGCCGCCTCACGAATGCCGCGGCCAACGCGAGCCCGGCGGCCACCGACAGCAGTGCGATGCCGGCCGAATCCCCCTCGGCAATGCGCTTGAGGCCGTAGATCACCCCCAGCACAGCGGCGAGGGAGAGTGCCGCGCTCGAGACGTCGAGGCGGCCGGCCTTCTCGTCGCGGGATTCCGGCAGCAACGCGGGTGCGAGCACGAGCAGCAGGACCATGACGGGAACGTTGATGAGGAACACCGAGCCCCACCAGAATCGCTCGAGCAGCAGGCCGCCGGCCACCGGCCCGATCGCCGCTCCTGCCGAGTAGCTCATGGCCCAGATGCTGACCGCGACCGTGCGCTCGTGCGGGTCGTGGAACATGTTCCGGATCAGCGAGAGCGTGGACGGTGCGAGCGTCGCCGCGGCGACTCCCATCAGCGCGCGCGTGAAGATGAGCATCCCAGGGCTCGTCGAAAAAGCCGCAAGCGCCGAGGCGACTCCGAAGAACGCCGCGCCGATGAAGAGCAGCCTTCGCCTCCCGATCCGGTCGCCGAGCGTGCCCATCGTGATCAGCGACCCGGCGACCAGGAAGCCGTAAATGTCGACGATCCACAGGAGCTCCGCGGCGCTTGGCTGCAGCACGGCTGAAAGCGAAGGCACGGCCAGGTTGAGGACCGTCAGGTCCATCGAATAAAGCACGCAGGGCAGGGCCAACACTGCGAGCCCGATCCATTCCTTGCGTGTCGCCATCGAAATCTCCGTGACCGTCAGCCGTGAGTCGACTGGCGGCGGCGCGTTTCGACAGTGCGATCGCGGGACGGGTCCTCCAGATCCCGGCTGAGCCGCAGGAGGAGGTTCGCAGCGTTTGCGGCGTAGTAGCCGATCCAGCGATCGTGGATCTCCTTGATCGGCAGGATGTTCAATACGTTCCAGCGCAGGCGCCCTTCGACGCGCGTAACGATGAGGTCCGCGCGCTCCAGCACGCCGAGGTGCTGCATGACCGTGCAGCGGTCGAGGTCGCCGAAGTGTGCGCACAAATCCCCGGTCGTCCGCGGCGCCACGCGGAGCAGGTCGAGGATGCGGCGTCGCGTCGCGTGGCCGAGCGCGCGGAAGACGCGGTCCTGCTTGTCGAGGCGTCGTATCATGTTATAACATTATAACATCTTCGCCATGATTTCGAGGCCCGACATGGAACTCAAGTTCGAGGTGCACGGGAAAATCAGCAGGCCCGTCTCGGTGGTCTTCAATGCGGTGACGGACCCCAGGGAACTTTCGTCCTATTTCACGACCGGCGGTGCGAGCGGGCCCTTGCGCGAGGGCGCGACGGTCGAGTGGAAGTTCGGGGATTTCGACGGCGAGTTCCCGGTGAAAGTGACGAAGCTCGTGCCGAACGAGCGTATCGAGTTCAGCTGGGAGACGAACGAGGGCGGCTACGACACCCAGGTTGTCATGACATTCGAGGCGCTGGATGCCGGCACGACTCTCGTCAAAATCGCCGAGTCCGGCTGGCGCGGGACGCCGAAAGGTCAGGAAAGCTCGTACGGGAACTGCATGGGATGGACGCAGATGCTCTGCTGCCTCAAGGCCTGGGTCGAGCACAAGATCAACCTGCGGCAGGGATTCTTCTAGCAGATTCAAGCGCTTCCGGTTTTTTCACGCGGCATGTCGATTGCGGCGCCGTCTGATCGACTATTGGTTGTCATGAACCCAGCCTATATGGTCATCCTGGTGCTAGGAGCGCGCAATGCAGTACCTCTGCCTGATCTACGAGGACGAGAAGGAATGGCTGAAGCTGCCGCCGGCGGAAACCGAAAAAGTCATCGGGGAGTACAGGGCGTATACCGAAACGGTGAAACGCAGCGGCAATTTTCTTGGCGGCAACGGGCTCGAGCCCACGCACACGGCGACGACGGTGCGCGTTCGCAAGGGCAGGGTCGCGACGACCGACGGCCCGTTCGCGGAGACTAAGGAACAGCTCGGCGGCTACTACCTGTTGGAGGCGCGTGACTTGAACGAGGCGATCCAGCTCGCCTCGAAGATACCGGGCGCGCGGCTCGGCTCCGTCGAGGTACGCCCGGTGATGGAGGTCTAACCATGCGATACATGATCATTGTCAAGGCCACGAAGGATTCCGAGGCGGGGGTGATGCCGCCGGAGCATCTCCTCGCCGAAATGGCGGCCTATCATGAGGAGCTCGCGAAGGCAGGCGTCCTGGTCGACGGCTCCGGGCTGCAGGCAAGCTCCAAGGGCTGGCGCGTGCGCTACCGTGGCGCGAGCCGCAGCGTCATCGACGGGCCATTTGCGGAGACGAAGGAACTCATCGCGGGTTTCACGATCATCAAGGTCAGGTCCCGCGCCGAAGCGATCGAGTGGAGCCGCAAGTTCCCGAATCCGACGCTTGACGGGTCCGACTGCGAGATCGAGGTGCGGCAGATGTTCGAACTGGAGGACTTCGGCGCTGCCGAAACGATCGACCGCTTCCGCGAGATCGGGATGAGCGGCGAGGAGAAGTTGTCATGAAATTCGTCTGCCTCGGGTACTACGACGAGCGCCAGTTTGCGACGATGAGCGAATCGGAGCAGGAGGCGACGATCGAGAAATGCATCGCCTTCGACCGCGAGCTGTTGGGCAAGGGTCACTTCCTCGGCGGCATGGCACTGCAGGCCGCCGATACGGCGACCACGGTTCGCTGGAGGAACGGCAAGGCGAGCCTGACGGACGGCCCATTCACCGAAACGAAAGAAATACTCGGCGGGGTGCTGATACTCGAAGCCAGGGACAAGGAAGAGGCGCTCGGCATCATGAGCCGCCATCCAGGCATCCGCGTCGGCCCCTTCGAAGTCCGCCCGATGGACGAGGACTTCATGGCCAAGCATCCGGTATTGAAAGACCAATAGGAGAACGACATGAGTTACGTGGATGGATACGTGCTGCCGGTCCCGCGCAAGAAGCTGGCTGCCTACCGCCGCATGGCGAGCGACGCCGGCAAAATCTGGCGCAAGTATGGGGCGCTCCAGTACGTCGAGGCCGCGGCCGACGACGTCAAGCCCGGCAAGTGGACCTCGTTTCCGCAGGCCGTGAAGCTGAAGCGCGGCGAAGTCGTCGTGTTCTCGTTCATCGTCTATCGCTCGCGCGGCCAGCGCGATCGCATCAACAAGAAGGTCATGAAGTTCTTCATGTCGGATCCCAAATGGAAGAAATTCATGGATCCGAAGAACATGCCGTTCGACGGCAAGCGCATGTTCTGGGGCGGGTTCAAGCCGCTCGTCGAGTACTGACATGCAGTTCATGATGATGTGCTGCATCGAGGAAAACCGCTGGGATACGCTGCCCGAGGCGAGCCGCGACGCGATCATGCGCGACTACGGCGCCTGGGTCGCCGAAATGAAAAGGCAGGGCAAGCACGTTGCGACCGCGAAGCTCGCGCCGTCAGCGAGCGCCCAGACGGTCCGCCTGCAGGGCGGCCGGCGGCTCGTCGTCGATGGTCCATTCGCCGAGACCAAGGAGCAATTCGGCGGGTTTCACGTGCTCGAGTGCCGCGACCTCGACGACGCCCTCGCGATGGCGGAGCGGATCCCGACGCTGCCGCACGGCGGCGTGGTCGAGGTCCGCGCGGTGGAGCCCCCGGTCTGAATGAAGTCATCGAGGCGGTCTACCGCGACGAATCGCGCCGTGTGCTCGCCACGCTGATCCGGCTGCTCGGGGATTTCGACCGGGCGGAGGAGGCGATGCACGAAGCGTTCGCGGCCGCGGTCGAGCAGTGGCCGCGCGACGGCATGCCCGCGAACCCGCGCGCATGGCTCGTGTCAGCGGCCCGCTTCAAGGGCATCGATGCGATTCGCCGCAATGCGCGGATGGGCGGAGAGTACGACACCGTCCTCGACCTGACCGCGTCGGAGGAAGCCGATCCCGCGATGGCGGCCGACGAGGCGGTCGAGGACGATCGCCTCCGGCTCATATTCACCTGCTGCCATCCGGCGCTCGCCTCGGACGCGCAGGTCGCAATGACTTTGCGCGAAGTCTGCGGACTTTCGACCGAGGAGATCGCGAGCGCATTCCTGGTGCCGGCCCCGACGCTCGCGCAGCGCATCGTCCGCGCGAAGTCGAAGATCCGCGACGCGAGGATTCCCTACGAGATCCCTTCGGCAGTCGAGCTGCCCGAGAGGCTCGATGCCGTGCTCCGGGTCATATACCTCGTCTTCAACGAGGGCTATGCGGCGTCGAGCGGCGACGCGCTGACGCGCGCCGACCTCTCCGCCGAGGCGATCAGGCTGGCGCGGCTCCTCGTCGAATTGCAACCCGAACCCGAAGCGCTTGGCCTCCTCGCGCTCATGCTTCTGCAGGATTCGCGGCGTGCGGCGCGGACCTCCGAAGGAGGCGACATCATCCTGCTCGAGCAGCAGGATCGCTCACTCTGGAATCGCGCCGCGATCGAGGAGGGGCTCGCGCTGGGCCGGCGGGCGCTCGCGTCGCGGCGATTCGGTCCCTATACGCTCCAGGCGGCGATAGCCGCCGTACATGCAGAAGCCGGGACGGCGCAGGCGACGGACTGGAACCGTATCGTCGGGACTTACAACCTCCTGCTCCAGGTCGAGCCGTCGCCAGTCATCGAATTGAACCGGGCGGCAGCGATCGCGATGCGCGACGGACCTGCGGCAGGACTCAAGCTCATTGACGAGATCCTCGGGCGCGGCGAACTCACCGACTACCAGCCGGCGCACGCGGCTCGCGCCGATCTCTGCCGAAGGCTCGGCCGGACGACGGAAGCGCGCGAGTCATACCGCCGTGCGCTCGACCTGACGCGACAGGGCGCCGCGCGCCGGTTCATCGAGCGCCGGCTTGCGGAGCTGCCGGTTGACTAGCCTGTAGAATGCGCCGATGCCCGGCGTCATCTCGATCTCGAACCTCACCAAGACCTATGCGACGGGGCAGCATGCTCTCAAAAACGTGTCGCTCGACATCCGCCCAGGCGAGATATTCGCGCTCCTCGGGCCAAACGGGGCGGGAAAGACGACGCTGATCAGCATCGTCTGCGGAATCGTGCGGGCGACATCCGGGACCGTGCTGGTCGACGGCCACGACATCCAGCGGGACTACCGGTCCGCGCGCGAGCGCATCGGGCTCGTGCCGCAGGAACTCGCGATTGAGGCCTTCGAGACCGTGCGCGCGGCGGCGACGTTCAGCCGCGGCCTGTTCGGCCGCACGCCGGATCCCGCGCACATCGAGCGGGTACTGCGCGACCTCTCGCTCTGGGACCGGCGGGACGACATCCTGATGACGCTGTCGGGCGGCATGAAGCGGCGCGTGATGATCGCAAAGGCGCTCGCTCACGAGCCGCGGATCCTGTTCCTGGACGAGCCCACGGCGGGCGTCGACGTGGAGCTTCGCCGCGACATGTGGGCCCTCGTCAGGCGGCTCCGGGACCAGGGCGTGACGATCATCCTGACGACCCACTACATCGACGAGGCCGAGGAGATGGCCGACCGGATCGGCGTCGTCAACCACGGCGAACTGATCGTCGTGGAGGAAAAGGCGACGCTCATGAGAAAGCTCGGCAAGCGGCAGCTCACGCTGACGCTCCAGCAGCCGCTGGCGGCAGTCCCGGCGGAGCTCGGTGAATGGCAGCTCGCACTCAACGCCAATGGCCATGAGCTGGAGTTCACGTTTGACGCCGCGCTGGAACAGACCGGTGTTGCGGCGCTGCTCCGCCGGCTCGAGCAGCTCGGAATCTGCTACCGCGACCTCAGCACGCGCGAAAGTTCGCTGGAGGAGATCTTCGTTGGACTGGTCGGGAGGGGAGCACCTCAATGAGCGTCCCGGCATTCAACCGCCACGGCGTCTGGGCCATCTACCGGTTCGAGATGGCGCGCTTCCTCCGCACAGTCCTGCAGAGCGTGCTCACGCCCGTCATCACGACGGCACTCTTCGTGATCGTGTTCGGAGCGGCGATCGGCTCCCGGATGACGGAGGTGGACGGCATCAGCTATGGCGCCTTTATCGTGCCGGGCCTGATCATGCTGTCGCTCTTCACCGAGAGCATCGCGAACGCGTCTTTCGGCATCCACTTCCCGAAGTTCACGGGCACGATCTTCGAGATCCTGTCGGCGCCGGTCGCGGCCTTCGAGATCGTGCTCGGCTACGTGGGCGCGGCCGCGACGAAATCCATTCTGTTGGGACTGATCATCCTGGCGACGGCATCGTTCTTCGTGCCGATCACGATCCTGCACCCGTTCTGGATGATCGCATTCATGCTGCTGACGGCCGTCACCTTCAGCCTGTTCGGCTTCATCGTCGGCATCTGGGCGAAGAACTGGGAACAGATGCAGCTCATCCCGATGCTGATCGTGACCCCGCTGACATTCCTCGGCGGCGCGTTCTACTCGATCGACATGCTGCCGCCGGCGTGGCGGACGGTGACGCTCTTCAACCCGGTCGTCTACCTGATCAGCGGCTTTCGCTGGAGCTTCTATGGCAAGTCGGACGTTTCGGTGGAGTTGAGCCTCGGCATGACGCTGGTGTTCATGTTGACCTGCCTCGCGGTCATCGCCTGGATTTTCAGGACGGGGTATCGCCTGAAACAGTGATCGCCGGGTGCCCGCGCTGATGACATATCGCCAATTTGCGACCGCCCTTCACAATACTCCGCGTGCAGGCTGCGATACACTCGGGCCGGCAAGGAGAGCCGCATGATGCCCGGCAAGCGAGCACTGGTCGTCGACGATTCCAAGTCCGCTCGGGTCGTCCTATCGCGCATGCTCGAGCGCTACGGGATACTGGTCGACTCGGCGGATTCCGCGGAGTCGGCACTCGAATACCTGAAGGACAGCCGCCCCGACGTGATCTTCATGGATCACCTGATGCCGGGCATGGACGGGCTGCAGGCGGTTCGCGAGATCAAGGCCAATCCCGAGCTCTCCTCGATTCCCATCATGATGTACACGTCCCAGGAGGGAGAGATCTACGGCGGGCAGGCCCGCGCCTCCGGCGCAGTCGGCGTCCTGCCGAAGTCCATCCGCCCGATCGACGTCACGAAAGCGCTTTACCAGTTGCAACTCCTGCCGGACCGTCGCGACGACGAGCCCTCGGCGCTCGAACCGGTCGACGGGGAGGCGCGGCGCGGCGCCCTGGCTGCGACCGCGGCCCCGGCATCGATCGATGCCTTGCTGAAAGAACAGAATCTCGAGTTGCGGCGATTCATCGTGTCCACGCTTGACGCCTGGACCCATCGCATCGTCGCCGAGCTTCGGCCGAAAGAGCTGGAGGTCGAAGGCGACGACGAATTCACCGCCAAGCCGCCGCCCTCGCGCCCCTGGCCCTGGGTCCTCGCGACGGCGGCCGCGCTTGCTGCACTTCTCGTCGTCGGCTTCCTCTACTTGCAGGCGCGAATTGCGGCCGAGCAGACTGAGCGCGCCTTCCAGGCGGTCACGGCTTCCAACGAGACCCTGACGAAAGCCATCGAGAAGTGGCGCATCGCGGGCGACGCCTCGGCCGACTCGGCCTCACAGGAGGGTTTCCGGCCGTTGGTGCTCGCCGTGCCATTCGGGGAGCCCGCGCTCAACCCGACGCGGATCGAATCCGTGCGCGGGCTCGTCGCCCAGCTCGAGCGCGCCGCGATCAACGGCGTGGTCCGCATCGAGAACTTCACCGGCAGCTTCTGCCTCGCGAGCGCAGGGCAGGACGGGTACACGCTGGCGCCGCCAACGTCGCCCGCCTCGCAATGCGAGCAGCTCGGCAATCCGTTTTCCGACTCACTCGCGAACGTGTCAGGCCAGCCGATTGCGTTCGCGAACCTGGCATCATCGGTACGCCGGCGTACCGGCGGAGCGATCGAGCTCGAGCTGAGCTCGGGGCCGCGCGACCGGCTGGCAGTCGCCTATCCATCCGCCGACCAGGCGACCGCCGGGCAATGGAACGCCGCGGCCCAGTCCAACAACAGGATCGAGATCAGCATCGTCGAGCGATGAGGCCGAGGCTGCTGATCTACGGCGCGAACGGCTACACCGGCGAGATGATCGCCCGCGCCGCTTGCGCACGCGGGCTTGCCCCCGTGCTCGCCGGCAGGTCGCGCGATGCAGTCGCCGCGCTCGCGTCGGAGCTCGGCTGCGAACAACGCGTATTCGATCTCTCGGATCCCGCGAAGCTCGCGGCGAACCTCGCAGGTTGTGTCGCCGTGATCCATTGCGCCGGTCCGTTCTCGGCGACCGCGGCGCCGATGATGGCGGCCTGCATCGCCGCGCGCGTCCACTACACGGACATCACGGGCGAGATCGACGTATTCGAGCACGCATTCCGCCAGGACGCGGGCGCGCGCGCTGCCGGCATCCTCGTCTGTCCAGGCATCGGCTTCGACGTGGTGCCGACCGATTGCATCGCACTCACGCTCGCACGGGCCCTCCCCGACGCATCCCGCCTCGCACTCGGATTCGACAGCCGGAGCGGCTTCAGCCGCGGGACGGCCGCGACGAGCATCGAGGGCCTAGGCCATGGGAGTTGCGTTCGCGAAGGCGGGACGCTCCGGCGGATACCGCTCGGGTCGCGGGCCCGCCGCATCGACTTCGGCGCGGGCGAGAAACTTGCGACGGCGATACCCTGGGGAGACGTGAGTACCGCATACAGGACTACAGGCATACCGGACATCGAGGTTTACATTCCGGTGTCGCCGAAAGCGCTCGCTAACCTCCGCCGCCTCGGCCGCTTCGGCTGGCTGCTTCGCCGCCGCGCAGTGCAAAACTTCCTGAAATCGAGGATCGCCAGGCGAGCGCCCGGGCCGGACGCGGCCGCGCGCGAGAAAACGCCGGTATACATCTGGGGCGAGGCGGGGAACGCCGCGGGCCGCGTGCTCTCCGCACGAATTCGCGTCCCGAACGGCTACACCGTCACCAAAGATGCCGCGGTCGCGATCGCGGAGCATCTGCTGGATTCCGACGTGCCCGCCGGCTTTACGACTCCCGCGCGGCTGATGGGAAACGATTTCGTGACGACGCTGCCCGGGGCGTCGCAGATCAGCCTTGGATGACCTGAACCCCGGTTTCCGCCCGCCGGCCTGGCTCACGAGCCGGCACGTTCAATCCGTGCTTCCGAGCCTTCCGATCAGGCGTCGCGCAATCGAGAAGCGGGCGGCCGCGGTGATCGCGGCGAGCCGGCCACTGGTGCTCGACTGCGGCGATGGCGTGCGCCTCATGGGCCGCTTCGCGGATCCGCCGCCGGCGGCCGCGGGAGCGACGCGGCGACTTGCCGTGCTGCTGCACGGCTGGGAAGGCAGCTCGGAGTCGCTCTACATCCTGTCGATCGCGGAGCTCCTGCATCAGCGCGGCTTCTCCGTGATCAGGCTCAACCTGCGGGATCACGGCGGCACGCACGAACTGAACCAGGACCTGTTTCATTCCTGCCGCCTGGCCGAAGTCGTCGGTGCCGTCGCGCGATTGCAGGCGCTCTATCCCGATCGTGAGCTCTCGCTTGCCGGGTTCTCGCTCGGCGGAAACTTCTGCCTCCGGGTCGGCGCGAAGGCGCGCGCGGCGGGAATCCGTATCTCGCGGATCGTCGCGGTCTGTCCGGTGCTCGATCCGGCGACGACGCTGGATGCACTCGAACGCGGGCCGGGAATCTACAGCCGTTACTTCATGTACAAGTGGCGCCGGTCGCTGCGGCTCAAGCAGGCGGCCTGGCCGGATGCCTACGATTTCGGCGAGCTGATCTGCGATCCGACGCTGACGGGAATGACGGAGCGAATGGTGCTGAAGTACACGGATTTTCCAGACCTCGCTGCATACCTCCGCGGCTACGCGATCACGGGCGGCGTGCTCGAATCGCTCGACGCGCCTTCGCACATCATCACTTCAGCGGACGACCCGATGATCCTCTCGCATGATCTCGAGCGCCTTTCGCGTCCGGCGTCGCTCGAGCTCACGGTCACCCCTCACGGCGGGCATTGCGGTTACATGGAAGCACTCAGGGGCCCAAGCTGGATTGACAGGCGGATCGTCGTGGAACTCGAGCGCGACTGATCAGGCGGCGCGCGCCGCGTCCTGCATCAGCGCGAGCCACTTGAGATAGCGGGCGAGGAGGCTCTGATCCGGCTCCGGCTCGAAGCGCTCGACCGGTGGTCCCTGAAAGCCCGCGGGTCCGCCCGCGACGAGGAACGCGAGGCCCCGCGACGTCGCCTCGCGATCGCTGCTGCGGTCCACCGGCGATTCGGAAAGGCAGGCGAGCATCCGGCAGAGCAAGCGGTTCTCTGCGAGTCCGCCGCTCGCGACGAGCCGAGCGGGCGCCGGCCGGTGACGGTCCATTTCATCGAGGTTTGCCTTGATCAGGAAGGCGACGCTTTCCAGCACCGCACGGCAAAGCTGGATATCCGTTCCCTCGCCGACGAAGGATGACTGGAAATCCGGCCGCCAGAACGGCGAGGCGAGGCCCGCGACTCCATTCAGGAAGAAGGGAGCGCCTTCGTCCACGAGGTCTTCCTTGCCGAGGAGCACGAGCAGGCGATCCGCAGCCGCACCCTGATGTTTCTCGAGCCATTCCAGTGCAGCGCCCGCCCCGTTGACCGAGCCCTCGAGCACGAAATCAAAGTGCTCGGGGTCGGCGCGTATCACGCTCGTCAATAGCGGCGGAGCGTGGAGTGCTTCCGTCGTCGGCCGGAGCACGAACGCGCCCGTGCCGAGGTTGACGTATGCGGCGTCGAAATCAAGCGGCCCGGAGGCGAATGGCACGACGGACTGGTCGCCGTTGCAGACGACGACAGGCACGCGCTTCCCGTCGCAGGCGAGCGTGCCGAAGTCGTCCGCAGTCCCGGTTGCCCTTGGCAACACGGAGCGCGGAATCCCGAACAACTCGAGGAGCTCAGCCGACCAGTCGCGCTCGAATGGGGACCACAGGAGGGTACGCGCCGCCGTCGAAGCATCGGCAAGCAAGGGACGCTCTTCGAGAAGGCGATGCAGCAGGTAGGAGGCGAGCGGCCCGGCGCGGAGCTTCGATTGCGCCGCGGCGCTCCTGACTTCGGGCAGGTGATCGAGGCACCAGCGCAATTTGCTCGCGCCATAATGGGGCGAGAGTTGCAGGCCCGTCAGCCGCTGGACGTCTTCCGCGCGTCGCGCCAGCCCCTTGAGCCAGGCGGCATTGCGCGTGTCCTGCCAGGAAATGACCGGCGACAGCGCGCGGCCGTCGTCCGCGTTCCAGCAGACGAGGCTCGAGCGCTGGACCGCGAAGCCCGCAGCCACCCAACGCGCGGCTGGAACGATTCGCCCGAGCTCGCCGAGCGCCGTCTGGACGCTCGCAATGACTTCTTCCGGGTCGTGCTCGACATGGCCGAGTGCATTACGCTGGGTTGCAATCGAGACGAACGCGGCGCCTTCGACCGATCCATCCGCGCCGTACGCGCTCGCGCGAGTCGCATGGCCGCCCTGGTCGATGGCGACGTGGACATCTCCCGTCATGCGCGAAGCGACTCAGTCGCGGCAAGTTCCGCGGCGAGCCGAAAAGGCGCCATCGATTCCACCATCTCGACGCCACGCTCGTGGAGCTCGAGCGCCTGCGGGGCGTTCGTCACCTCGTAGGCGACCCATTTCCACGGGCCGGACGGGACCGCCCGTCCAGCCGGCAGGCGCCGGTGATCGCAGAAAACGTACTCGGGTCCCATCAATTCGAGCACCGGCCGCAGCTGCACCGGGTCGCCGTCGAGCACCCATCCGATCGGAATGCCGGCCGACGTGCGCGCGAGCCGGCAGGCATCCGCATCGAAGGAAATGATGATGCAGCGCTCGAGTACCGGCGCGAGGACTGCGAGGATTTTTTCCATGCAATGGGCGCGCCCGTGATGCACGAGGCTTGCGCGCTTCACTTCGACAAAAGCGCAGGCTTCGCGGATCTCCCCCATCAATTTGACGACGCCCGCGAGCCTCGGCAATACAGTCCCCACCTGCGATCGGCCGAACCGGGATGGCTCGCCGGCATCCATGCCATCGAGCTGGCCCGACATCATGAGCCTGACGTCGCCGGTGCCGTGTGTCGTGCGATCGAGGCTCGCATCGTGAATCACGAATGGCACGCCGTCAGCCGAGAGCTGGACGTCGAGCTCGACGTGACTGATTCCGCGACGCCACGCCACCTCGAGCGCAGGCAGGCTGTTCTCGGGAAAGTGTTCCGCATCGCCACGGTGTGCGACGATCTGGGGCAGCATGCGGGGAATTATAGTCGCGTCGTGGATTCTCGCCGCTTGCGCGACGGCGGCCTGCAGCCGCAGGGAGTCGGCCTGGCAGGCCGCGGAGCGCGAGGACACGATCGCGGCATACCAGGCGTACCTCGAGGCATTTCCGGCAGGCGGGCGTGCAGAGGACGCGCGTGCCGCAATGGCGCGCATGCGCGAGGCCGAGGCGTGGACGCTCGCAGAGCGACTGCGAACCCCCGAAGCCTTGCAGCGATACCTGGGCGAGTGGCCGGACGGGCAGTTCGCGGCAACCGCACGCCAGAGGCTGGTCGAGTTCATTCCACCCGGCGAGCCGTCGGCGGAAGGCGGCTTTGTCGTCCAGCTTGGCGCCTATTCGACCGAAGCGGCGGCGCGCGCGGATCTTGGCCGGCTCGCCAGCCAGCATCCGGCGGAGCTCGTTGACGTCGAGATGCGGATCGTCGCGCCATACGACATCGCCGGTTCACTCTGGAGGCTGCGCACGGGCGCCCTCACGGAAGCAAGCGCGCGGGAGCTCTGCGCAAAACTGAGGGCGGGCGGAGTCGACTGCGTGCCGCTGCCGGGCGATTCAGCCGGTCAGGCGCCGCCATAGGGCGCGGCCGACGAGCCGCGCCTGGTCGGCGAGCCCGAAGCGCTTCAGGTTGGTCTTGATGACGCCCTCGGTGAAGCGCGTGCGCTTGGAATAGTCGATGCGCACGTCGACCAGCACCGGCTCGCCGGCTGCGGCAGATGCCAGCGCCTCGCCGATGACGCGGTCGATCTCGGAATCATCGCGCATGAGGCGGAAACCGACGCGATTGGCACGCGCGAGTGCCTCGAAGTCGAGTTCGGGCAGGACCGTGCAGGTCTTGCGGTTGTACGGCGTTTCCTGCGCCTGCGCGATCTGCGCGAGCTCGCCGTCGTTGAACACGAACCAGGCGACGCCCACCTTCTGGGCGACGGCGGTCGCCATCTCGAGTCCCGTCATCCGCACGGCGCCGTCGCCGACGATGCCGACCACGGTGCGGTCAGGACGCGCGAGCTTCGCGCCGATGACGGCGGGTATGCAATAACCCATCGAGTTGAAATCGGATGGCGAGAAGAACGCGCGTGGCGCGTGAATCGGCATCAGCTCGGCGGCCAGGAAGGTGTGATTGCCGTCGTCTGCGACCACGATTCCATCGTCCGGCAGGCGGCGGCGCAGCGCGTCGAAGAAACGCTGCGGGTTCACGCGCCCCTTTGAGTCATGCGCGAGCCACTCCTTGTGGTAGGCCGCCTTGTCCGAGGAGATGGCCGCTGCGACGGCGTTCGCCCGCGCGGATTCCGCAGCCGGACCGAGGCCATCGCGCAACGCGGCGAGAACCGCGCGCGCATCGCCTTCGAGCGCGACCGCGGGCGGGTAGTTTGCGCCGAAGACGCGCGGGTTGATGTCCACGTGGATCAGGTTCGCGGGTGGCTCGTAGCCGTAGCTTCCGGTCGGAATTTCCGCAAAGCGCGTGCCGACGGCGAGCAGGCAGTCGCAGTTTGCAAAGGCGTTTTCAACCGCAGGAACGGCGGCCGGCCCGAGCGCGAAGCCGGCATGCAAATGGTGATTCGCTGGAAATGCCGACAGTCCCTGCAGCGTGGTTGCAACGGGGGCGCCGACAAGCTCTGCGATCGCGATGAGTTCCGCCGTGGCGTCGACTGCACCCCAGCCGCAAAAGACTCCCGGATTCTTTGCGGCGCGCAGGAGTTCCACTGCGCGCGCGATGTCTGCGGCGTTCGCGCGGTGACCTGCGGCAGCGAGAGGCACGAATTCGGGCCGGTCGCCCGCATCGCCAGGCATCAGTTGCAGGTTGACGGGAATCTCCACGAACACCGGCCCAGGTTCGCCGCTCGTCGCGACCCGGAAGGCCTCATGGATCACGGGGATGACGTCGGCGTGCCGCTCAATGCGCCAGCGCGCCTTCGTGATCGGCGCAAGCAGTGCGTGCTGGTCCATGTCGTGGAGCTGGTAAGCGCGCCCGAGGTCGCGACGGATGCCGCCTGCGATCACGATCATCGGGATGCCGTCGAGAAAGGCCTCGCCGATCCCGCTCGCGGCATGCGTTACGCCCGCGGCCGGCACGATCAGAAGGGCGCCGACTCCGGCGCCGGTGCGGCTGACGGCGTCCGCCATGAAAGCACCGCCGCCCTCGTGCGCGACGAGCACCGGAGTGATGGATTCGGACGCGCCGAGCGCGTCGTAGAGCTCGGTGTTGTGCACGCCCGGAATACCGAAGGTGTAGCGGATGCCGAGCTGTTCGAGCGCCTCGCGCGCGAGTGATGCCGCCGTCCTTGCCATGCTGCCTCCCCGAGGAGTGCAGCGTAGCTCATCCGGCGAATCAGCTCTTGATCATGCGCCAGTCGCCGTCGCCGAACCGGCATGCGCTGCCGTGCTTGACGACCTGGCGGCCTTCGAACACGCGCGTCAGGGTGAAATTCCGGCAGACGCGGCCGTCACGATCAAACTTGCCGTCGGGTGTCAGCAGGTAGCCGAGGCCCTGGCGCGAGCCGTCCCACCGGACATTACGTCCGTCTTCCAGGAGTTCGAGCGAATGACCGAAGCAGGCGCGGTCCCGGTCGTCCATTTCGTCGCCGATCTCGCGGCCGATGATCGCACCGATCGTCGCGCCGGCCAGTATCGCGATCAGTCGGTCGTCGCCGTCACTTGCGGCGGCGCCAATTGCGCCTCCCACGACCGCGCCGAGTGCAGCGCCGACACGGTCGCGGTCGCAACTGCCTTCACGGATTCCATAGTCGTCGTGCCACTGGCGTCCGGTGTAGCCGACGTAATAGGGATCGTGTTTCTTGCGCCAGCCGTGCGCGGGCGCATGTGAGGGCGGGTCGGCGTAGGCGGTTACCGGTGCGGCCAGGGCAGCCATGGCAAGCATCGCCGCGACGGCTGGAATGAAACTGGATGATTTCACGGTGTCCCTCCGGAGTCGCCTGCAAGGACCGGGGGTGGGCAGGCTTGGCCGAAGTGTAGGCCCGGGGCAGCTGAATGCCGCGTGAACCAGCGCTCAGAACGCGTTGATACCCGTCAATTCGCGGCCGATCGTGAGCTGGTGGATCGTCTCGGTGCCCTCGTAGGTGATCACGCTTTCGAGGTTGAGTGCGTGGCGGATCGGCACGTATTCCGCGCTGATGCCCGAGCCGCCCAGCATGTCACGCGCGTCACGCGCGACGTCGATCGCCACGCGGCAGTTGTTCCATTTGGCGAGAGAGACCTGCGATGGGTGCAGGCGGCCCGCGTCCTTGAGACGTCCGAGCTGCAGCGACATTAGCTGCGAGGCCGTGATTCCGCGGGCCATCGCCGCGAGGCGGATCTGGATCGCCTGGTTCGCGGCGAGCGGCCGGCCGAAGAGGATGCGCGATTGCGTGTAGTCGAGAACCTGCGCAAGGCAGGCCTGGGCGGCGCCGATCACGCCCCAGGTGATGCCATAGCGCGCCTGCGTCAGGCAGGAGAGCGGGGCCTTGAGGCCGACCGTGCTGCCCGGGAGGACGTTTTCCTCCGGCACGACGACGTCCTCGAAATAGAGCGCGCCGGTCGACGACGCTCGGAGAGAAAACTTCCGCTCGATCTCGGGCGCCGCGAATCCGCGCATGCCTTTTTCGACGATGAAGCCGCGGATGCCTTCCTCGGACTTCGCCCAGACGATGGCGAGGTCGGCGATCGGCGCGTTCGTGATCCACATCTTCGCGCCGTTCAGGACCCAGTCCTTTCCGCGGCGCTTCGCGTGCGTCTTCATGTTCACGGGATCCGAGCCGCCATGCGGTTCGGTGAGCCCGAAGCAGCCGATCAGCTCGCCCGCGGCCATGCGAGGCAGGTATTTTTCCCGCTGCGCCTCGCTTCCGAAGGCGTGGATCGGGTACATGCACAGGCTCGACTGCACCGAGACGAAGCTTCGTATCCCTGAGTCGCCGCGCTCGAGTTCCTGGCAGATGAGCCCGTAGGACACCGAGTTCATGCCCGCGCAGCCGTAGCCGCTGATCGAACTCCCGAGGAGGCCAAGCGAGGCGATCTCCGGCACGAGATCGTGCGGGAACGTGTGGTCCTCGAAGTGCTTCTGGATGACGGGAAGGATCTTTTCGTCGACGAGGCGCGCGGTCGAGTCGCGCACCATGCGCTCCTCTTCCGACAGCGATGCGCCGATCTCGTAGAGGTCGAGCGGATCGAGCGCCTCGCGAGCCGCCTGCCGATTCACCCGGTCTGCATCCCCAGGCGGGCGACGAGGTCCTGGGCCATGCCCTCGACTGCAAGAGCCTTCCCGACGGCGGACTCGAGGTCGCCCGACGTGAATTCGGCGCCCGCTTCTTCCCAGGCGGACTGCGCGCTTGCAAATGCGGCCCTGGTTTCGTCGAGCAGCTGCTTGTCCATGCCCTGCGGCAGCCGCCGCATGTTCCCGAGTTCCTCGAGCCGGCCGCCGATTCCGGCGAGCAGGCGAGGCAGGCTGTCCGACAGGCGCGCCCAGTCGGCATTCATCTCGGAGATGTGCTTCTGCTTCGCTGCGGCGGCCTCCTTGTTGAGCGCCTCCGCATGCGCAGGCACGTCCCTGACCGCCGCAATCGCGTCGGCGTAGCGCTCTTCGCTGAACGCGGTGCGCGCGGCAACGAGCTCCGCCTTCACCTCTTCGTATCGCTGCGGAACGTATCTCTCCGCGTCCTCGTACACCGCATTCAACGCATCTTCCGCGGCCGCGATCGCTTCCGCGGCGGGATCTTTCTGCGAGCAGGCGGCGAGGAGTACGAGGAGCCCCGCGAGCGCAGCGAACCGTATCGGGCCGTTCACGAGGCTGGACTCAGGATGCCTTGACGCCGAGCGTTTCCATGATGCCGGCGATCTGCGCCTTGGCGTCGCGCGCCGCAAGCACGGTCGCCTCGAAATTCTTGGTCGTCATTTCGGCTGCCGCCTTGCTCCAGGCGTCGCGCGCGGCGTCGTACGACGCGACCGTCGCCTTCCACCTGTCCGACGTCATGCCCTGGGGCGGGCGTCCCCGCTGGGACGAGATTTTCTTGTCCATGGCCGCGATCATCGCGGGCATGGACTTGATCAATTCGTTCCACTCGCCGTACATCTCGTTCAGGAGCTGGGCGCGGCGGATGCGGGCATCGGCAATCGTCTTCTTCAGCGAGGCCTCGACATCCCGGGCTCCGGTGACTACGTCGCCGTAGTCCTCCTTGGACGCCGCATCGCGCAGCGCCTCGATGCTCTTCGAGATTTCGGCGTGGCGCTCCGGCAGGTACTTCTGGATTTCCGCGCCGGATTCATCGAACTTCTTCTGGATTGCGGCGAGCGCCTGCTCGGCCGGCTCTTTCTGGCTCGCGCAGGCCGCGAGGCCCAGGAATGCGGCGGCGAGCGCCGTCAACAAAAACGCTTTCGAGGCCTTGATCATCGCGATTCTCCCCGGCTTTTGCCGACCGCATAGGTTACCACTGATCCGGTAAAATGCCGCGCGTGAAGATACCCGAGATCCTGATGGTCGAGACCGTGCACCAGCCGGGCAGCCTCGCGAAAGTGCTGCAGGTGATCGCGGATGCGGGACTCACGATCGACCACCTGCAGGCGCTCCGCCGCGAGCAGGGCAAGACGCTCTGGGAAATCACGCTCGAAATGGACGAGGAGGCGGACCGCAGCCTCTACGGCCGAATCGATGCCTTGCCCATCGCCCGCTTCGTCGGGAAGTCCGACCGCGTGTTCGACCGGCACCGCGGCGGCAAGATCCGGACGCGTTCGGCGATCGCAATCACGACCCAGCAGGTGCTCCGCGACGTCTATACGCCGGGCGTCGCGCGGGTGTGCCTCGCGATCCAGAAGGATCCTGCCCTGGCCTACGAATACACGGGTCTCGGCAACTCGGTCGCGATCATCACGAATGGCACGGCCGTCCTCGGCCTCGGAAATATCGGTGCGCTTGCCGGGTTGCCGGTGATGGAAGGCAAGGCGGCACTTTTTGCGACGCTAGTCGGCATCGACGCCGTGCCGATCCTGCTCGACGAAACGGATCCGAAACGCTGCATCGAATTCATCGCCGCGATCGCCTCCGGGTTCGGTGCAATCCAGATCGAGGACATCGCGGCGCCGGCATGCTTTGAAATCGAGGAGGGGCTGCGCGCCCGGCTGGGCCGGCCGGTCATGCACGATGACCAGCACTGCACCGCCGTCGTAGTGCTTGCGGCCACGCTGAACGCGACGCGCAGGGCCGGCAGGAACCTCGAGTCCTGCGTCATCGGCCAGATCGGCCTGGGCGCCGCCGGCATCGGCATCGTGCGCCTGCTGATGCGCGCGGGCGCGGCTCGCGTGATCGGCACGGACCTCGATGAAGGAGCCCTACGGCGCCTCGCGACAATGGGCGGCGAAGCCGCGTCGCTCGGCGAGATCATGGAGACGGCCGACATCGTCATTGCGACGACCGGCGTTCGCGGCCTCATCAAGCCGGAGATGGTCAGGAAGGGCCAGATCGTCCTCGCGCTTTCGAATCCGGACCCGGAGATCGAGCCCGCGCTTGCGATCCAGCGAGGCGCCTCGATCGCGGCGGACGGCAAGGGCATCAACAACGTGCTTGCGTTCCCGGGATTGTTCAAGGGCGCGCTCGCGGCGCGCGCCCCGTGCTTCACCAATGCGATGCTGCTGGCCGCGGCGCAGGCGATTGCCGGGCTCGCCAAGGGTGACGACCTGGTTCCGGACGCACTGGACCTCGGCGTGCACCAGGCGGTCGCGACGGCGGTCAGTCTGTCAGCGCGTTCCTGAGTTTCTGGATCGCGGCCGACTCGATCTGCCGGATGCGCTCGGCGGAAACGCCGTATTCATCCGCAAGGTCCTGAAGCGTCTTCTTGTCTTCGGCGAGCCAGCGCGCCTTGATCACAGTGCGGCTGCGTTCGTCGAGGCCCTCGAGCGCGGTCGCGAGCGAGCCGGACTGGGCGCCGACCCATTGATCCTCTTCGACGATGATGGCAGGGTCCGCATCCGCCGCAGGCAGGTAGAGAGAAGGGGACGCAATCGCCTCCTCGTCACCGGTGTCAGGCAGAGGGTCGAACGAAAGGTCGCGCGCCGACAGCCGGCGCTCCATTTCACGCACTTCCCGCGGCTCGACGCCGAGTTCGCCGGCGACGGCGCGGGTCTCCTCTTCCGAGAGCCACGCGAGGTTCTTCTTCATCCGGCGAAGGTTGAAGAAGAGCTTCCGCTGCGCCTTGGTCGTCGCGACGCGGACGAGCCGCCAGTTGCGGATCACGAATTCGTGGATCTCGGCGCGGATCCAGTGCACGGCGAAGCTGACGAGCCTGACGCCCATGTCCGGATTGAAGCGCTTGACCGCCTTCATGAGGCCGACGTTGCCTTCCTGGATCAAGTCGCCAACCGGCAGGCCATAGCCCATGTAGCCACGTGCGATGTGCACCACGAAGCGCAGGTGCGAGAGCACGAGATCGCGCGCCGCGTCGAGATCCTGGTGTTCATGGAATCGACGGGCGAGTGCGAGCTCTTCCTCGCGGCCAAGCATCGGAATCGCCGATACGCGCTCGATATAAGCCTCGTGGCTGCCGAGCGGGCCGGTAAGGACGAGCGGGGAGTTCTGGAGCGCGAGAGCCTTGCCTGACATTGCTTTGGGTAACCTCCGTGGGCCGATTTTAGCACTCGCGATTATAGAGTGCTAAATCCCTTTAAAAACAGTATGTTAGGCGCGCGGTTCGATGCGGCGCAGGTGATAGGCCGCAGCGAACCAGGCGCCCAGGAACCCGAGCAGGGCGCCGCCGCCGACGATCGCCGGCCATTCGCGGATCGAGAGTCCCTTGAGAGTGAATTGCGTGCCGTAAGCGGCGGCAAGACGGGCGACGAATGGCTCGAGCTCCATCAGGCCGGCCATGACCAGCCCGACGGCCAGCAGTCCACCGGCGAACCCCTGCCAGAGGCCGGAATACAGGAACGGCCGGCGGACGAATGCATTGCTGCCGCCGACGAGCTTGGTGACTTCGATCTCTGCGCGGCGGCTGTTGATCTCGAGACGGATCGTGTTGCCGACGACCGCGAACACGCCGGCGGCAAGTACCGCGGCGACGAGCAGCACGAGCTGCTGCATCGTGTCCTCGATCGCATGCAGTCGCCGAACCCAGGCGGTGTCCGCCTCGACGAGTTCGACTCCCTCGAGTTTTTTCAGGTCCAACGCCAGCGCCTCGACGGCCGCGGCCGTGTCCTTCGGCGGCGCGGGCCGGACCTTGACAAGCCAGGGCAGGGGATTTTCCGGAAGCGCCTCCAGGGCCTCGCCGATGCCGGAGATCTTCCGGAACTCGGCGAGTCCTTCCTCCGGGCTCACTAGCACGGCTTCCGCAACTTCGCTTCGCGACGCAATCGCGCTCGCGGCCTTCTTCGCTTCCGGCCCGGTTGTCGACATGCGGAGATAAACGGAGAGCTGCACGGTGTCATCGAGGCCCTCGGTGACGACGCGCATGTTCGAGACGGCGAGATAAAGCGCTGTCGGAAGCGCGATGGCGATGCCGATCACCACGATCGTGAGGAAGGTGGCGAAGGGCTGGCGGGCGAGCCGTCCGAGGGAGCCGAGGAGTGCCTGCGCGTGGCGTTCCAGGTAGATGGACATGGCTTCAGGCAGCAGCGTGGGGAAATGCCGCGAGGCGTCCCTGCTCGATGTGCACGCGCCGCACGCGGAATCGTTCGAGCAGGTGAATGTCATGGGTCGCGACCAGCACCGTGACGCCGACCGCGTTGAAGCGCTGGAAGAGATTCATGACTTCCAGCGCGAGATCCGGGTCGAGATTGCCCGTTGGCTCGTCGGCGATCAGGACGGGCGGCTTCGTGATGACGGCACGCGCGATTCCGACCCGCTGCTGCTCGCCAGCCGACAGCTCGAGCGGAAAAGAGCGCTCGCGGCCGAGGAGCCCGACCTGATCGAGTGCCGCGCGGACGCGCTTGTCCATCTCGCGGCGCGGAACGCCTCCGATCGCAAGCGGAAGCGCGACGTTGTCGTACACGGGCCGGTCGTCGAGCAGGCGGTGATCCTGGAACACGACACCGACCTGCCGGCGGAACGCAGGGATGGCGCCGCGCCGGAGCGTACTGGTATTCCGCCCGTTGACCGTGACCTGCCCGCGTGACGGCCGTTCGAGGAGGGCGATGAGCCGGAGCACCGTGCTCTTGCCTGCGCCCGAATGCCCGGTCAGGAAAGCCATCTCGCCGGTCTCGAGCCCGAAGGAAAGCTCGGAGAGGGCCTCGCGCCCGTTCGGATAACGCTTGAAGACGCGGTCGAATTCGATCACGCCCTGTCGGCCTCCGCCGGACGCAAGAGCCCCTCGACATAGGCCCGGGCGTCGAAGATACCGAAATCCTCCGCCTGTTCGCCAACGCCGACGAACCGGATCGGCAGGCCGAAACGCCGGGCAATGGCGACGACGACACCGCCCTTGGCCGTGCCGTCGAGTTTCGTGATGACGATGCCGGTGACGCCGATCGCCCGGCTGAACTGCTCGGCCTGCCGGATCGCGTTCTGCCCGAGGCTTGCATCGAGCACGAGCAGGACCTCGTGCGGCGCGTCCGCGTCGAGCCGCTTGATCACGCGGGCGATCTTCGCGAGTTCGTCCATCAGGTGGGACTGCGTGTGCAGCCGTCCGGCCGTGTCCGCGATCAGGACGTCGGCGCCCCGCGCTTTCGCCGACTGCAAGGCGTCGAAGACGACTGCGGCGGGGTCCGCGCCCGTTGCCTGCGACACGATCGGCACGGAATTGCGTGTGGCCCAGACCGCGAGTTGTTCCACGGCGGCTGCGCGAAAAGTGTCGCCCGCGGCGAGCACGACCGACAGGCCTTCGTCCTTCAGGCGCCGTGCGAGCTTTCCGATCGTCGTCGTTTTTCCCGATCCGTTGACACCGACGACGAGAATCACGAAGGGCTTGCGCGAGCGGTCGATCGCGAGCGGCTGCTCGAAGGGCTTCAGGATCTCGAAAAGCTTCGCCGCGAGTGCGCCCTCGAGCGCCTTCGCATCGGCGAGTTCGGCGCGCGCAACCCTCGCATGCAGGTCGGACAGGATGGCCTCGGTCGCGTCGACGCCGATGTCGCCCTCGAGCAGGCGCGTTTCGAGCTCGTCCAGCAGCTCGGCGTCGATGCGCCGTCCGGGAAGGAGATCCGCGACCCAGGATGTGCCGCGATTGACGCGCGCGCGCAGGCGCGCGAAGAAGCCCGAATCAGGCGCCGACGGCGAAATCGGGCTTACGGTTGGATCACCGTGGTGTTCGTAATCACGATGTTGTCGCCGTCGCTGGCCAGGAAGTCCGCGATCTGACTCTGCAACTCGAAGGTCGTCGCGGCCGAGGGCGTCGGGTCGAGCAGCGAGTTGTGGATGCCCTGCGAGAACGGCACCCAGCCGCCGTTGGTGCTGGCGACGCTGGTGACGCCGGCCGAGCTGACGCGCGTGACACCGGTGCCACCTACCGTGGTGATCAGGCGTTGAGTCGATGCCACCGGCACGACCGGATCGGTCGGGAAGCCGTTCGCGCCGCCCTCGAACGTCGAGAAATAGAGCTCGCGACCGCCCGCGTCAGGGCCAGCCATGGTCGAGGCATAATTCGCCGTGTCGGCCGCGTCGAACACCGCCTGGACATTGCGGAAGAAATTCCGGTAAATCGTCGTGTTCGCCTGCAGCCCATTGGCCGCCAGCAAGCTGTTAATGAGCGGGCCGTAGGTCGCTGAGTTCTGGATCGTCTCCGTCAGCACGCCCGCTGCGGAAGGAAGCGCCGAGGCCTTGACCTCTGTGCCCAACAGGCCGAGCACCGTGCCAGCGTGCGTGCCGCCCAACGAATAACCGATCACGTGGATCCGGTCGGGGTCGAAGTCCGCTCCGGCGATGCCGTCGAAATCAATCGTCGGAATCGTGCGAATCAACGCGATGATGTCGGCGATGGCCTGGCGCGAATTGTCTCGCTGAACCAGGACGTTCGTAAGATTGAGGAAGTTGACGCCGGTGTTGTCCACCTGGCCGTCCTGTCCCGGCACGCCGAATTGCGCGTTGATCTGCAGGTCGAGGTCGAAGGTGCGCTCGATCGGCGTCGCGAACGGCTGGGCGTACGCGGCCGAGGCCGGCGTGATTCCGTGCAGCGGCATGTCGATCGCGATCGTCGCGAGGCCGCGCGAGGCCATTGTGTCCGAGACGAGCAACGCGTCCGTCCGATTACGCGGGAAGCCGTGCACGAAGATGGCGACGGGCCAGCCATTGGCCGGCTTCGCCGCGATGTTCGGCACCATGAGGATGAGCGGGATGTCGATGGCCGTTCCGGCGGCAGGCACCGGATTGAAGCGCGTCAGGTTGCGGCTCGCGGGGTCGAGGCCGGGAACCGGTGACGGACCGGCAGCTTGCCAGGGCGTCGTCAGGACATCGCTGGAGGTCGTCGTCGCCGGTACGGCGAGGCGATAATCGATGTTGAGGGTACCGGCATAGATGTCAGCGAACCCCGGCAAGAGACCGAAGAAGGACGTGTTCAATCCAGTCGCGAGAACCGAATAGGTTCGCGGTGCCGTCGTCGCGGCGAGGTATGCAAGCGTGTCGCGCGTCGCGACGGTCGAAAAACTCCATGAGGCCACGACACTGGTCGGAGCGACTGCCAATGTCCCGGGCAGCTGGCTGCCGATAAACAGATGCGCGAAGGTGAGCCGGCAGACGCCGTTCAGCGTTGCGCCAGCGGCCGTCGCGGCACTGATCGACGCGCAGGTCGGAGGATTCACGCCGCCGGTCAGGTCGGCGATCGCCGCGGTGCGCACCGTGAGATATTCCGCGTCGGGTGTTGCCGCGACGCCAGTCGAACTCGTTATGCCATTTGTCACGAGGATCAGGTAACCATTGTTGGTCCCACCGGTCGAGGCCACGAGCGGCCGGAGCGGGCGGATCAGGGCTGTCGAGCCGGCGCTGTCGATGTCGGGTGAGACACCAATCGAATAATCCACGCCGGGCTGCAGGATTCCGAGCACTCCGACCGTTGCCTTGGTCGCGTTGTCGATTGCAACTTGGACGACTCGCACATTCGCCGCGAGGGTTGCTTCATCGATCGCGCTCGAAAAACGCAGCGTGATGTTCGAGGTCGTCGAGAAGCCGTCAAGCGCATTGAGCGCATCGAAGTGCGGTGTAAAGGACTTCACGGAAGCCGGCAGATTCAGCGTGCCGTCGGTCGTACCGCTGAAATACAAGTCGATCGGGAATGGCAGGATGCCGCTCGTCGGCCGGAACAACGGCACGAAGTCGCCGACGCCCGGCGGGGCCGTCGGATTGCCGTTCCCGGACTGCGGATTGGTCGGCCCGATACTGTCGGACGACGAGCCGGAACAACCTGCGACCAGGACACCGGCGATCAGCAATGCGGCGACGAAACGGTTGCTCATGTCGGAAGCTCCGGCAAAGTGAGGGTCGCGGGCGCGTATCATCGCGCAAGTTTGGGGATGTGCGCTGCAAAAAATGCTCAATACCCTCCGTATCATCGGCGGCGAGTGGCGAGGCCGGCGCATACGCTTTCCGGGCAAGGGCGGCATCCGCCCGACGCCCGACCGGGTCCGGGAAACGCTGTTCAACTGGCTTGCGGCGGCCGTCCCTGCCAGCCGATGCCTCGACCTTTTCGCCGGCAGCGGCGCCCTGGGTCTCGAGGCGCTGTCGCGGGGCGCGGCGTCGGCGACCTTCATCGAGCGGGATCGTGAAAATTCAGCCAGCCTCCGCGAGACCGCGGCCCTGCTCGCTTCCGGCCGCGCATCCGTCATTCAGGCGGATGCCCTCGCCTGGCTCGCCGGCGCACCGTCCGCGTATGACATCGTTTTCCTCGATCCGCCATTCAATGCCGGGATCCTGGCCGAGTCGATGCGCCTGCTCGAATCCCGCGGCTGGCTTGCCCGTGAGGCGTACGTCTATATCGAAATGCCCGCCGAACTGGGACCGCCCGCGCTTCCTGGCGGGTGGCTCGCCCATCGATCCGGGCGCGCCGGGGCGGTCGGGTATCATCTCGCCCGGCGAAGCAACGAGGGAACCACCACGTGAATCCGAAGCGGAGCGCCGTCTATCCCGGCACGTTCGACCCGATCACGAACGGTCACCAGGACCTCGTGCGCAGGGCGTCAGGGATCTTCGACCGCGTCGTGATCGGCATTGCCGCGAATCCGGGCAAGGCGCCCCTCTTCACGCTCGAGGAGCGAGTCGGACTCGCGCAGCGAGTGCTCGCGGACCTCAAGAACGTGACGGTGCTCGGCTATTCCGGACTCACCGTCGACTTCGCCCGGGAGCAGGGCTGCGGCATCGTGGTCCGGGGACTGCGCGCCATGTCGGACTTCGAGTTCGAGTTCCAGCTCGCAAACATGAGCCGGCACCTCGCACGCGAAGTGGACTATGTCTTTATGACGCCGCAGGAGCAGTTCACCTTCATCTCGTCGACGCTCGTGCGTGAGATCGCGCTGTTCGGCGGCGATGTCTCGCAGTTCGTGCACCCGCTCGTCGCCGAGGCGCTCAAGGGTCGAAGGACCGCCTAGCGCTGGCAGCGCGGGCACCAGTAGGTGCTGCGTTGTCCCTGGGTGAACTGCCGGATCGGCGTCTTGCAGCGCCGGCAGGGCTTCCCGGTCCGCTCGTATACGAAAAGTTTCTGGCCGAAATATCCGGGCATGCCAGAGGCGTCGACATAGTCGCGAAGCGTCGTGCCACCGACACCGATCGCCTCCCCGAGCACCTCGCGAATGGAGGTGACGAGCGAGTCCATCCGCACGCGGCTCACCCGGCCGGCCGCGAGTCCCGGCCGGATGCCGGCCCGGAAGAGCGCCTCGCTCGCGTAGATGTTGCCAACGCCGGCGACGATCCGTGAATCCATGATGAAGGCCTTGATGGACGCGCGCCGTCCACGCGCGCGCCGCCAGAGCCCGTCCGCCGTGAACTCCTCCGACAATGGCTCGACCGCGAGTCTCGCGAGCAGCTTGTGCCGCGCGGGCTCGCCGGTCGTGAACAGCAGGCATCCGAACCGGCGCGGGTCGTTGAAGCGGAGGCATCGCCCCGAGTCGAGCACGAGGTCCACGTGATCGTGCACCAGCGGCGGCGAGTCCGCATCGAGGATGCGCAAGCTCCCCGACATGCCGAGATGCCAGATAAGCGTGCCCGCATCGGTCCCGATAAGCAGGTACTTGGCGCGCCGCCCGACGGAATGAATGCGGGCGCCACCGAGCTTTGCAAGGAGGGCGCGGGGCACCGGCCAGCGAAGGCGCCATTCGCGCACGCGCAGGCTTTCGATGCGCCGGCCGACGAGCCAGGGCTCGATGCCCCGGCGCGTCGTTTCTACCTCGGGTAGTTCCGGCATCCCATGTCTGGCCTCAGAACTGGCTGCGGAACTCGAGGAAGTAGCGCCGCGGCTCGTTGACGAAGCCAGTCAGGTTGTTGAAGTCGATGGCACCCACCGCCTCGATCTCGTCCGTGATGTTGCGGCCATAAACCGCAATCTCGCGCTTGCCGTCGGCCCATGTATAACCCAACCGCAAGCCACCCTCCAGGAGCTCCTTGCCTTCGAATTCAACGGATTCGTACAGGAAGAAATTGACTTCGTCACGGTACGCCCAGTCGGTGTACACGTAGAACTCGCCGCTCGCCACCGGCATGCCCCAGCGCGCGGTGAGGTTGGCGATCATCTCGGGCGACTGCGGCAGGCGGTTGCCGTCGATATTGACGATGGCCGGCGGAAAGAATGGCGGCCCGCCGGGCGGAACGACGACAGGGTCGAGGATCGTGCAGCCGCCGCCGCAGGCCTGGATCGCGAGATCGGGATCGTCGATCTCGGTATCGTTCCAGCTCGCGCCGAGGGTCACGAGGAAGTTCTCCGTTACATAGGCTTCGAAGTCCAGTTCGACGCCCTGGCCGTCGGTCTCGTTGGCATTGATCAGCGTATTGAAGTTCGCTGCGCCACCCACCGCAGTCAGCTGCTGGTCATCCATCGTGTACTTGTAGACGCTCAAGCTGAGGCGGCCGCGGCCAGCGAACAGATTCGACTTGATTCCGGCCTCATAGGAAATGATGGTTTCCGAATCGCCTACCGAAATCAGCTCGTCGGGGTCGTTGCTGTTGCTGAACAAGGTTCGGCCCTGGATGCTCGGCGCGCGGTAGCCCCGCGCGACGCGGGCATAGACATTGGTGTCGTCGCTGATCGACCAGGTACCGCTGACATCCCAGGTGATTTCCTCATCCTTCGGCGAAACGCCGATCGGGCCGATCGGCAGCGCGCCGCCCACGAATTGCTGGAACGGAGGTGAATCGAATCGCTGGGCCGTGAATTCCTTGTCGTCTTCGGTGTACCTCAGGCCGGCACGCAGGACGAACGAGTCGGACACGTCGTACTCGGCGGAGCCGAACACCGCCCAGGACTCGTTCTGCTGATCCTGGACCGCGAACCCGTCCAGGACGCCATCCGCATATGAGAGGTAGTTGAAGCTGTCGATCGAAATGTCTTCGTCGAAATAATAGATACCGGCCTGCCAGTCGAAACGTCCCCAGTCGCGCGACTCCCAGCGGAACTCCTGCGTGAACTGGCTGTGGTCGGACATGCCGTCGGCCGATTCAGCCGAGAAGGGAATGAAGCCAGGGCCCGTCGGCGGGTCATTGAACGGATCGCCGAAGCCGCCGTCGATGTCGCCGCGGCTGTAGGCGTCGACGGTTTCATAGCCCGTGATCGAATGGAGCGTCACGCGTCCGAATTCGTAGCTGATGCGCAGGCTGCCGCCGACAGAGTCGAGATCCTGCTCATTCGTGCCATCTATGAACACCTGGTTCTCGCTGAAGTCCGGGATGAGGTCGTTCGTCCCGGGCGTGAAGATGTTGGCGCGGAACATGCGCGCCGTGCCGTCGAGGCTGCGCGCATGAACGTTGACGAGCGCCGAGAGCTGGTCGCCTGGCTCGTAGAGGAACTGAAGCCGGCCGGCGACTTCGTCGTAGCCCTCGTACTTGTCGCCTTCGTCCGTGTGGACATTGTCCACCCAGTCGTCCCGGTGCTGGTACAGGCCCGAGAGGCGCATGGCCCAGTTGTCGCCCAGCGGGCCGCCGACGGCACCCTCGGCGTTGATCGAGCTGTGCGTGCCAAAGCCTGCCTGCACGTAGCCGCCTAGCTCGCGGGACGGGCGCACGGAGTTGAACTTCACGACGCCAGCGGGCGTGTTTCGGCCGAACAGCGTGCCCTGCGGGCCCCGGAATACTTCGACCATCTCGAGGTCGAAGACCGGGAAGCCCTTCAGGATCGGATTCTCCTGCACGACGTCGTCGTAGACCAGCGACACCGGCTGCGAGGCGTTGAGGTCGAAATCCGTGTTGCCAAGGCCGCGGATGTAGAAACGCGGGAAAGCGCGGCCGAATGAAGATTCGATGTTGAGGCTCGGCACCCGCGCCGCCAGGAAGCGGATGTCATCTCCGCCGGACCGGATCGCGGCGAGCGCGTCATCGGAAAGCGTCGACACCGCGACCGGGACATCCTGGATGTTCTCGCTCCGGCGCTGGGCCGTGACGATGATGTCTCCGAGCGCCGTTGTTTCCGTCGGCGTCTGTGCCCAGGCGGCGGGCAGCGGAAGCGCCATGGCGATGGCGGCGGCGAGATACGCGTTACGCATTGTTCAACTCCCCCTAGTGTCAGGCGGGGGAGTTTAGCTGAGCGGGCGCCCGTCAGCCTACTTGATCTTCGATTCCTTGTAGGTCACGTGCTTGCGCACGACCGGGTCGAACTTGCTGACCTCCATCTTTTCGGGATGCAGGCGCTTGTTCTTGGTCGTGGTGTAGAAGTGACCCGTGCCGGCGCTCGAAACGAGCTTGATTTTGTCGCGCATGGCATTGACCTCAGACGTGGGTTCCGGCGGCGCGAAGTTCCGCGACCACCTTGTCGAGTCCGCGCTTTTCGACAGTACGAAGGCCGCGGGTTGAAAGCTTGAGCGTCACCCAGCGGCCCTCACTCTCCAGCCAGAAACGCTGCGTGTGCAGGTTCGGCAGGAAGCGGCGGCGCTTCTTGATGTTCGAGTGGGAAACCTTGTTGCCGGAGCGCGGGCGCTTGCCGGTGACCTGACAGACTCGTGACATGGTGATGCTCTTTTGGGGCCGCGTATTAGACCAGCCTCTCGTTTCGTAGTCAATTCAGCGTGTTGCGCATTAGATGAGGCCTTTTTCCGCGAGCGAAACGCAGCTTCCGTCGCCGATGATGAGATGGTCCAGGAGGCGGATTTCGACCAGGGCCAGGGCATCCCGGAGGCGGGTCGTGATGATTTCGTCGGCCTGGCTCGGTTCGGCGATCCCGGAGGGATGGTTGTGGGCGACAATCAGCCCCGCTTGTGCGGTATCATCCAGCCATGTCCTATGGTGTACACCGATCGCCTTAGAATCCATGTATTTCCCCACACCCTGATGATCAAAGTCGTTCAGCGCTGTCCATTAGAATCGGAGAATAGCACGGGTAACGATATGGGTACTGTGCGGGTACGGAGGCAAATATGTCATTGAGTGATACCCGGATTCGCAACGCTAAGCCCCGCAGCGGGCCGTACCGCCTTGCTGACGGGCAAGGGCTCTACCTGGAGATTCGGCCGTCTGGAGCCCGTCTATGGCGTTATCGCTACCGTCTAGCGGGCAAAGAGAATCTGTTCGCGATCGGTGCATACCCGGAAGTGAAACTCGCAGACGCGAGAGACCAGAGGGACGCAGCACGCAAGCTCGTTCGCGACGGAGTCCATCCCTCACATCACCGCAAGGCGAACAAACTGCGGACCGCTTACGAGCACGCTAACAGTTTCGAGGCCGTTGGCCGAGAGTGGCTGGAGACGCACAAGAGCTCATGGGCTCCCCGTTCGCATCGCCAGAGGGAACGGATGCTAGAGCGCGACGTATTCCCTCACATTGGGCCGCTGCCCATGACTCAGATCACCCCGGCCCACGCCTATGCGGTACTGCAACGGCTGCAAAGGCGGGCCCCCCAGATGGCCGTGGTCGCCCGCCAGGCCTTTGCGGCGATCTCCCGGCTGGCCATTCGTACAGGTCGCGGGTCGATCGACCTGGGGTACTCGCTGAAAGACGCCGTTCGGACCAAACCCACAGAGCACAAGCGGCCCCTGACCCTGCGAGAGATCCCGGCCTTCTTCCGTGCTCTGGAAAGCTACGCTGGTACAGCGCAGACCAAGGCCGCGATCCGCCTGCTCTGGTGGACGCTCGCCCGCCCAACTGAGGTTCTAGGAGCAAGTTGGGACGAGATCGACTTCGACTCGGCGACGTGGACCATCCCTGCCAGACGAATGAAGATGCGCCAGCCGCACACCATCCCGCTGCCGGATCAGGCGATCGAACTATTGCAGGGGCTTCGCGTCGTGTCGCCACGATCCGAGTACGTAATCCCGAACCGGACCGCCCCAAAGCGCCACGCGGGCCATACCATCA